>Ga0056128_1012737_pt1 | contig 10248 bp, 7 predicted proteins | sample WorMetLIZISLAND2_FD_71113 | JGI IMG/M metagenome (GOLD analysis project Ga0056128, IMG submission 71113) | Marine gutless worms symbiont microbial communities from Max Planck institute for Marine Microbiology, Germany - Olavius geniculatus... ... | reverse complement strand
CGGAGATATTCGCCGCCGAACTTCGAAGTCGTCCGAAATCGGGCCAAATTTTGCATGTTTTTCGCCCCCGAAATTTTTTTGGGGTGCGCCCCCCCAAAATTTTGGACCGGCATTATAAAACTGGGCCTAGTAATGACCATCGTGCAAAATTTCAAGCCGGTCGGCCCACGCATCTCGGAGATCTCATGCTCCGAAAAAAACATCATGCGTAAAACAGAAGTCCTTCCGAAAACTATCGTTTTCGGGCGGACTAAAAAGTAAAAGGTTAAACTAAAGATAATAGATAATGGGAGAAACGAATCACAGAAACGAAATCTGCGAGACTCGCGTGTATTCATTAGTTAAACTACGACATTAAAACGGTAACTCAGTGCTGAAGTTTTGGTCGTGCATTAATGTCTCCGGTATCACCGAAAAACATAAGAAAAGCCAGTAATTGGCTATTGAAAGCTGTACGATATGGATGAACAGCGTAGGCGTTACAGCAGAACAGTGAATGAGAGGAAGAGACGGTAATGACTTGAGCCAAGGTGGAGATGAGGTTGCTGCCAGCCCACTGACACCCTCCGCCGGCGACACGCGTGTGCAGTCGTACGCCGTGGTAGAGAGTCAACAACGAGTCGTGGACGGTCGCAAAGCTGTCGTCATCGTAACGTGAATCGTCGTCGTCGTCGTCGTCGTCGTCGTCTGCGCTCGTCGTTAGTTCCCCGCTGCCTTCGTAGCGGAACCTGAACGTAGTCAGATTGACTCCGGTGTCCAGATACGGCTCTAGAACACCCATCAGCGAGTCGCCTTCCTGCGATGTACATACAAACAGCAAGTGGCTGACTCGAGGCGCGGGACGCATACTTCGCAACGTCATCCATGCAATTTCATGCAGAAAACCCCTTCTACCAGCAAATATTAATATGTTTTCTTTCTTTCTTCCGACTGCCAAGCCTTCGTGCAGTGCGACTTTAAACTATTTTGTAGATAGAGTCGTTGTAGGTTTGGCAAAAGTAATTATTATAATATTTAATTTTATCGTGATTGTGACATATGGACATACTGAATCGAATATGGTTGTTGGAAAGCAGGTGTGTCTGTGTTCGTACTGAACGATTTGTACAGTGGATTAGTGTTACTGTACATTTTTATATTTATTTACAGCATAGGCCCTATGTTGTCGAAGCACACGGTCGGATTTGGCGCGAGAGCCATATCGTGTTGCCTCAAGGCAAAATGCATGTTTTATGATGGCATGTGCTCGCAATAAAAAAGGCTTCAAGCTAATGGCGAGCTAAAATATACTAAAACCGGTAAGAAATACAATCCTTTAGGCCCCACTTATTACAACACGAACAAGTGTTAAAACCGTGCTTAGCAACAACGAAATTTTGTAAACGGTGGAAACGTTTCGTCAGTGGCAGTAAAACGAACAAGTTGATTGGCAGTGGGCAGCGCTCTCTGAAGAAGTCCTGGGCGTATTGTCAGCATCTGCAACCGTCGTCTTTCTGTTTCGCCGTGTCTATCCGGTGAATTTAATCAAGCGACGTTCGTTGTCGTCGATTTCGCTCCGGAGGCTGTAGCTAGTCGATCCAACGCGTCGCTAGCAGCAGCTCGACCGGACAGGAGTACGAACACAGTTCGTTGACTACATCAGCACCGTTGCCCGAACACCACCAATCCTTCCGCTCACTTTATGAGTCCGCCAGGACTCTTGCACAGTTTGTTTCTCCGCTCTTAGCCGACCAGATGCCGTTTGAACTTCGCCGGTTGCTGCTGCAGCCAGTAACAGGATTTATCGTTGTATCGGCCATTTAAAAGCAATAGTCCGCAGCACATCACTGGACGTCTTTTTATTACTATTAATGACGGCGGAGAAGATGGCCGCTGAAGCCAATGTCTCGCTAGCTCTGTATCCATTCCCAGAGGCTCCACGCGTCTATCGTCGATTTGTTTCTATACATCGTAGTTGCTTTCGTCCGGTTGCTTGTCTTTCAACATTCGGACCAGAAACAAACTCTTCTTGTGGAGCTTTTTGCACAGGGTCGCCGATGGCTGGTCGCATTTTACTTCTGTCCGCTTTTCTCATGCTAGAAACGTTGTTATAGCGCACATGCCGCTTGAATTTCACATTCGTCCTGTGCATTACAGTCCGACGTTTTCTCTCCATCTGCTGTCGGCGGCCGGTGGGTGGGGTCGGTGCGAGGCAGCAATTTTCGTCATCAAGGGGTCGAGCGGACGGACGGCCGTGACGGTTGGTGTCCGGCAGTGTGAGCGATGGATGGAGCTGCATGCTGTGCTGGAAGGTTGGGAGTGAGGCTACTATGATGACGAAACACATCGACTGATGGTCGTAGCAATTACGGTCTGCGTTCTTTCGCTCGTTTTATCACACTCGATCAGCGTGACTAGGCTGCGACGTACGACGACGACGGCAGAAGCCAGTCAGTCGGTCGAGTCAGTCCGAGTAGCGCGGTCGTCGTCCGTCTAAATAAACTCTCGTTCTGGCGTCCATGCACGTCGCCGGCGCGGCACCTCGACTGTAGGACCAGGGTGATGTGCTGCGACCGCTGAGCTGAGAGCTGCGAACACGACGCGAATAACAATGACTCTACACTGCTGTAGCATGAGCCCACGCGCCCGCGGTGATATCTGCTTGTACTTTCTGCCACGTTCTGAAGATGAAGTGTACAATCTATAGTCACCATCGCTCAAGGCGTCGGCTATGTTGCTACTCAGTGAATGAAAAAAAATACAAACAGAGATTGATTTCATTCTGGACGTCAAGCTACTGATACAGCGGTTTCACTCGATCGCATTGAATTGCACGTCAGTATATAACAGCATATAGTAAACACTTGTCTTAGAAACGTATTAGGATCCAAGAAGTCTGTAGGCCGCAAGCCTATCGTTAAACGAGGCCTAGAAAACCACTACTAAACTGAACTGTAGCTGCGTCGTGTTCCCCGGTCGATGGTGATGCTGTTGCATCTGACTTTATCGCAACGAACTTGCGAGATATAAGCCGTAGCTTAGCATGAAATCTAAACAGATAGAATTTGACTACGTAATACTTACGAAAGTTGGCACTATCCACGTATTATATTCTGACAACATGCTGAGCATTAGCGCCTGAAACACAATACAACGTGACGCATCATGACAGACGTTTGTTACAATGTCGAATGCTACGTCAATATGGCGGCCAAGCACCAGTTCTTACAGAACATCCAAATCACCAAATGCGATTAAATATAGTTAAAAACTAGCTATCATCGACAAATGCCTTCCGCTTTGCACACCACTTTTGAAAACATGACAAAGCTTGACGTAACATTTCCATGCACATTAGTGTTTGTTGTATGCAAACTAACGAAGTCAGGTTTAAATTTTGGCTGCTGATTAACAGCCGGGGTAGCAATCGAGATTTCAAAACTTGAATCAAAAAGAAAAACGTTACTGTTACACCGCTAACGTTTTCTGATCGCGATGCATCCACATACTGGGGTGTTAAAATAAAATACAAGACTGGAAAATACAGAACTGAAATTGTGCAGTATTTTTAGTCCGTCATTTACTCATTTGCTACTTCTGCATTTTTCAGTGACTTTCACACACGTGGCTGGTCCGCTGGAACTAGCTTTCTCCGCATCAGCTTTTAATGCTCATGTTTTTGCAACTCTAGCACAGATGCTGTAATGCAATATCGGTCTTCGTCGATGTACATGGGGTACTTTAATATTCATGAACATGACGACGATTATTATTCATTAAACTAAGCCAGTACGGTAGCACTTGTCGTTAGCTAAACAAACTGTTTACCACGTCGAGAATGACGCCTGTAACTTCATCCGCTGTCATGATGACAAAGTTGTTGATGGCCAATTGGCGCACGTGCAGCAGCGTGTCACGGATGACGTCACGAGTCGACGATGACGTCAACTTCCAAGCACGAACTCTGAGCGGGGGACAGCGCACCAGCTGCTCTATGATGCTGCCACCTACCGGACATAATGTGAATTACACGTCGACAGACGAATGGAGACGATGTGCATAAAACAGTCAAGCACGATGTTTGGCAAAGCGTTGTGAAACTCCATTGTTGAGATATCAAACTAATCATTTACATCGAACTAAGACCGGAGTATCGAAGTACTAAAAATGCCAATGACGTAAAAAGGCTGAAATAGTGACCAAGAAGTTTATTAGTTAGCATAGTCTTATTCGGTGGCAGCAGTGCAAAAGACTGTTAAAGTATTAAGTAATGGACAACAGAAGACAAATGGAGCAAACTTTAGACGACAACGACGACTATCAAAGTCAAAAACGATTAGCGGTTTTCTTGCACACTGTAAGCTTAAGATTTTTCAAAAAGATAATTTTAGATTTTTTTTGCAATAGTGCAAGTCATCATTGCATAATTTATTGAGAAATTAACAGTTTAAAGTTCCAGTCATTTCGATTCCAGATTTCATCTGCATGCTACAAGCCTAGTCCTAGTGGTTCGAGTGCAGTTTGCATTGCACGTACATGTACAGTATACTATAGCCAACAGGCAACACAGGTCCATCACCGACAGTCTGTCTTTTTCGCGAGCATCTGTCGCAGTGATTACTGATGTCCGATAGCGTCTATTTATTTTATTTACTTGCTTCTGCCGTGTGTCCGGAATTCACGGCGCCTCTGCTCTGCAGTGCGTACGCGGAAATATGGCAATAGATCATTTAGCGCGGCGCTAAAAGCCGTCGCCGCCGAGTTCTGCGCGGCGTCCCAAGAGAACGCGTCAAGGCAGAGAGAGGTGAAGCTTGGATGGATGCTGCTAGGAGACCATGGACGGATGAGGTAGCGATATCGTCAGTCGTCTTGCAGTTTACTGGTCCCGTGGGATGCGTCGACTTATCCTTAAGTCTACGGCACTGACAATTAGCTCAGTCGTTAGCTATAGCATTCGAACGTCAACATCAGCGATAGGCCTACTCATAGATCACGGCGGCGTTAGTCAAGATTCAGCGTATCATCATCCGCCTTGCGAGCTGTTTAGCGTACATGCGCTTCGAACGTTATACGCGACTGAACTTCGAAATTCATCCGATCTTCTTACCGTTAGTTTTCGCAGTTCGTCTTTCTCATTTTCACTACCCTCAACAGCAGTCATTTCCCTTAACTTATGTTTCCGATTTAAAATTTTTCTGTTCCTGTTTTGGTCTCGGTGGCAAGTCAGTTTTTGTGAAAAATTTGTACATCGTTGCAATAAACATTTTCGGTGCATGTTTGGTGTTAAAGATGTCCATGACAATATCTTATCGCTTTCTGACAAACTCGAAATCAGAAGAGAAACAAAAAAACATTCTATCTCCACGATGTAAGACAACGGACCAATTTGCATTTTTTTCTAGCACTCGTATGATTGATTTGTCAACATTTGCAGTAAACGGCAATAATTTACATAGTACGAAAATCTTCTACTATTTTTGATTACGCCTCTAGCGATAAAAACACTGCGTTTTCTCTAGCACGTTTCTTTACTGACCGATGCTATTTTTGTCTCATAAAAACACTGGACATTTTTGATTTTCCAACAATTAACGTAATTTATCCGCCTTAAAGTTATTTTGTCATATTATATGCCTCAGTCAAACGTTTGCATGTAGAACGAATAAAGAACACTGGCCACCACGGGTCACTAGAGTCAAACGCTGATTTGTCACCTCTAATACCAGCAGTATAGGTTTAGCACCGTTTTATGGCCGCAGATAGGGCATCGGCGTCGTTATCTGTACAGTATAGGTGCTGCGGTCACGCCAGATTTCCAGTGCAGTTTCTACGCCGATCCGGTGACCTCGAACGGCTAGTTTTGCGACCTGGCGGCCACTGTGCAAAACGTGCAGCTCGACGACGCAATATCGTCAAAAATTAATCTGCTTGGCGGGCGCTGTGAACGTTCATCATAAAACGACGACAGCAAATTGATTGCTGGACAGGCAGCAGCAGCAGCAGCCGTGGATAGGGAGGTAGGAAAGATGACCAGCCGATGGACAGATGACGTCAGCGATGCAGAGGTGATGTAAATAACGGACCAGCAACAATCGTTGCCAAGTAATGCGATATTGAATGATTGCGTTCACTTGACATCGTTTCGTATAAATGGCGACCACGACGCCCGAAGCCGCCGCTATAAAGCCAAGCCGTGCACAGTTAACAAAAACTAATGCAAAATCGAATTAAAAAAAAACTTGAATGTTATAAGCTGTGTCTGTAGGCGCCATCTGCTACTGGGTGACAGCTGCACACACAGACACTTTTTACGCGCGACAGCTTCGCGCGTCTTAGCTATCGTGCCTTTTGGTCAAGGGGTTCTTCTCGAACGAAGGAGTCAAAAAATACGTTACTTTGCCACTATCGGCTCGTCTGGTATAAAAACGGTTGCAGATAAGTACAGACATGCTGCTATTCATAACTAGCATTAGTTAAGAGCTTTTTAATAGTGTCAACACCGATGACCTTAAATGACATTAAACCCCCAAAATAGGAGGTTTTAATTTTTTTTGCGATTTTCGGATGTGGTGCACATTCCAAGGGTGAACTGCGAAGAAATGGATGGAGATAAACCAAGATAATCTGCTAACCGAAAATACTAAGGCTGTCGCGCGTCTCAAGAGCTTTGCTCAATTTACTTGCTTTTAGCCACGTTCAGTCAGTGATATGTCGATAGCATCTCCAACTTTTAACATGCCAGTTGTGTTCTACATGCCATAAATAAATGTTTAGCAAAATTTTGCAAATGGTAGGCCTAGAGCCTATAATTAGCATTTAACCGTTTTCGAAGAATAAGTATATGTGAGCTGATGCCAAAGTGCCGCATATTCTGTTGGTCACGTGGCTTGAAAAGAACGTTATGTTTCCGTGGTCCGAGCACCACTATCATCACAGATCAGCAATTTTTAAACTGTTTACCTTTGAGTCGAAATTCCTGTAATAACTGACGAATAGCCAGTTTAATCTACCGGGCAAAAACGGAAAGAAAATAAACAAACAGACCATACACGTCGCTAGTAGGCCTACAGGAAAATGCAGACTCTAGAAAAAATGTTATTTTGCAGTTGCCCGTTTTGCTGCCGATTTAGACCCAAACTCCACCACGCTGATTTGTTGCGGACTTGTTGAAGAACAAGTAGTACACTAAGCTGTCTTGTTTGTCGTATAGGCCTATGTATTTTAGTGAGTGGACTTGTTGTATAATTTGTTGTGTTTTTGCTGCAGACTTTAGATTTGCTGTGGATCTGTTGTGCAGCTCGTTGTACAGCATTTAGCGCAAAAATCGGCAACAAGTCGGAGCATGTGGAGTTTGGACAAGCTTGCAGTCAACTATAAGTACCGGCGGAACTGTCGTAGAGCACGGCGACCGACGTCCAGCCATAGTGACGGACGACGTCGACCGTCAGCCGGTAGAGGTCTGCGGGCTGCGGGCGCACGGACAACAGGTTGTACGGGATGAAATGTTCTTCCGGTGCGTCGTTAGTAGTGAAGTACGGAATACCGAACTTCTGCGTCGCCGTCAGCACCGACTGCACGTACGGACCGATGATTGCCGACACGTTCGTTGTACCGATCTCCATGTACGCTGATCCACAGGGCAACTACACGTCTTAGTTCAACAACGTTCATACTGTTTCAAAGTTTTCTTTCAAACATGCCCCACTAATGTTCACTGATATGACCTACTGCCAAAATCTGGCGTTACACGTTATTGGCGTGGCATTTCATGGAGGAGACATTGTTTGATATTTCGTTGGTTAGATTTAAAAAAAAAATTCTATGGCGTAGAAAATAAAATAAACAACAGATTCAACGCCTGCATGCGTGTTCCAAATTCTGTGTTTCTAGCACTTTGACTACATTTATGCTTGCAAATTTTTAAGAGACTGGTTAAAGGAAAATTAACTTTATGTTCTGGGAAAATTTGTTACTGCAGCAGTATTAGTGTATTTGTACCTTCGATGAGCGAGTTCATGGTCATCTCGTCGCGGTACTCGGTGGTCTGGAACTGCATGTCGACGTCCACGAATGATCGAGATTGACGCAGTTTGTTCCAGACGCCGGCCACGTATCGACTGCGGCTCGCAGGCTGGTCGCGCACCTCTCTGAACTCGTCTGTCGCCGACGATATGTTCGGCTCGTCGGCAATCACACCTTTACAACATGTACCATCCGCAGTACGTATACGTTTTCCTGTTTCACTAGCGGGTGTGCCTTTAAATTACACCACGTGTTTCAGATCTGTGCACTACACATTAATACACGATATAAAATACAAATCTGCCAGCTACACTGAAAAAAACATAATAATGCACGAACATAGCAAAACGATGGCAACATATTAGTCCAACATACGATATGATGAAGCGTTGCAGACAAGCAACGGCAGCAAATCTACTGATACTTAGACAGTGCTAAATGAAAGATGCACAACAGTTCGAATTCCTTCTGATGACCGGTAGGCTACATTAGTGAAAACTTCAATCTAAAAGTAACAGCACCGTTTTTAAGCGGAGAGAGTAAAAAAAGATGTAAAAAGAAGACTCATTTATCGACGTAAAAATCTTTTTTTCCGTTGACATCGCGTAACAGAAAACAGTTAATGACACTTTTCTTTGATATAGCAACAGTGGTTTAATTAGGAAAACCTGCCATGCTTTTTTATCGCTGACTAAATGTTTAGCCTACATAAATAAAACCTGGAAATCCAGAGATTCGTCGTCAAAATGAAACCTTTGACTTCTGACAATCAAAGGCTATAAACGGGATAGACTTTGACTTTCGTAAAGCCATATACTAATTATTTAGTTTATGAAATATTCTGACATTACATCGATTATTGAATCGCTGCAATTTCAAAACGTAATAAATTAAAAAATAATTAGTACAAACCTATTTTGTTATTCTAATTTATACATGAATATCCTGCTTCACTGCATTAGAAGTATTTTTATTTCTTGATAATGAGGCTATGTATCGGGCAAAATGTGCCATTAACCGGAGCGCACTGCAACAGGACCTCACGCCAGAAACATCGAACATAAAATCGATTGTTCCATTTTTCCTTTGACCGACTTAAAAGCTATAAAACCAGAAACGACCACCATAATCGATAAGGTGACTACTCAGCCTAATGGCGAATTTCGAATTGTTTTTTGTCGATACGCTCGTCGATAGAAGCTCATCGAGAATGCGATTTATCAGCGGATGAGTGATGACGTATTGACAGACAAGATATGCGTCGTTGTAGCAGCAGCAGCAGCAGTCAGCGCTCAACCGTCCTTCACTGTATTGCATTGTAGAGAAATTCATCTCACAGCTTCGATAAGATAAATGGGGATTCTGGCGCATCGATGCATCCATCAGCGAAGGTTTAATTATGCACAACACAAAACATAAGACGTACGCCTTGATGATGCATTGCATTGTTTATCGGTGCGCGCATGAAAGATTTAGCCGAGGACCGATCTCATCAAACACGAAACAAAGCACAATGCAGAGTTAAGTAAAATGTGAAATGCTGTGTCGGCTGCAGCACTAGCATCAGCTGTAGTAGTAACGTGCAGTAGTAGTAGTAGTAGTAGCAGTAGGCCTACACTGCGACACACAAGACACGAGTACTCTAACACGAAGTACCGACAACCGACTGATCAAGCAAAGACTCATCGCTACATTATGTAACATCACGGTGTTCGTGATACCTTTTCGCCGATATCCGCAGCCTAACGATCTTCGCCGCCTGAGCGCACGCACTGGATGATTTGTACACAGGTGAATCGCTTAATGCTGGATCAGGCATTACTCACTGCTGCGGAACATAATAGAGGACTGTGGACAGGATGATAGGCAAAGCAACAAAAGGATGAAAGCAGCTATAAATGTTCAACGACATCACAAGCAAAGATTATATTGGCGTAGCATAGTGGTTAGAACGTCGGTCCTGGCCGGCGGACTTTCCTTATCCTGCGCTAGACTGATGGATGGCTGCTTGACCACTTTGTGGGTACGGCGTCCGCTATCAATCAACCAACAAGGCCAACTCAGCCTGCCATCCCCCCGGAGTCGATCAAATGAGTAGTAACCCATTATATGGGTTACGGAAGGTGAGGACCTTTGTACAGCTGACTGGGCTGCCTGGCCGGCCGGTGCGCCAGCCTGTGTTTGCAGGCTGCACGCGGCGGCTGTGCGATCGACGGCTCTGGTTAGTGACGAAAAGCGCATTAGAGG
>Ga0056128_1012736_pt1 | contig 10248 bp, 10 predicted proteins | sample WorMetLIZISLAND2_FD_71113 | JGI IMG/M metagenome (GOLD analysis project Ga0056128, IMG submission 71113) | Marine gutless worms symbiont microbial communities from Max Planck institute for Marine Microbiology, Germany - Olavius geniculatus... ... | reverse complement strand
AAAACCCACTATCTGACTATCTGGTTGTAGGTGCTGAATCGTTTAATCCGAATAACCGATTCATAGTTTTACTGTCGCCGTTGCTGTCGCTTCAACCCAGCGATTATTCGACTCAGTCAGGGAATGTCTCCGTGCTCTGGAGGTCTAACGTGGCAGACCAACTACGCTCTGCTAGTCTTGTGATCGTTAGTAAATAGTAAATAAATGGTGATGTGCCTATATTTAACATCATTCGATTATTTAGTTCATGCTGCTGAAGCCTGAAAGGCTGCAACTGGCAGCGTCCAAACTCTCAACTTCTAAAGTCAAATCAGTGACATCAACGTTTTACGATGAGATATTGGTGAACCGCGATGTGCATTACTGCATTTTGCATAATGCCATCTTAATTGGCCGCCATTTTCGGTTTCGGTTCGGTTAATAGAAAACCGGTTAACCGAAATTTTTTCGGTTAACCGGTTAACCGAGAACATCCCTAGTTATAAGCAAAGCATGGGAATAAATGGGTGCGTTCAGGGTTGTTAATATTGCAGCATTCCAATTATTGCAGTAAGTATTGCAACATTATTTAGTATTGCAACAGGTGTTGCAATACTGGATTCATGTTTAATACGGTACCTTATTGCATGTGGTACTGCATACTTTTTTGGTCTTATTTACGTCTAATCTTGCACAAGTAAACAAACGAAAACCCTGTTTCAACCAGTGAATAGACAAGCTAGTTAACGTTTACTTACTTGATTAAAATTGAAAGTATATTATTGACCCATCTCTACGAAGCATCACTGTTAGCGTGGGTAATTTGACTTCCGGTTTGAATTTGGCTTGTCGCCATTTTGTACAGTTTCTTTTGTTGAAATATAACGTGAGTTACGTGTAATTGGGAATCAAGTTAACCAGATATATTCTCACAGAATATAGGTATTATTAATATGTACATTTTAGGCGTTTAGGCTGCATGTATTAAGGATATTTCTTGCTACTGGGTGTCGTGTAATTGCCGGGCTGCCATGCGTGAACAGCCGTGCGCAGCAAAGTGTGTGTAATTAACAGTCAGCGTAGTTAGCGATCGTTCGTATTATTAATCCAATCCAATCATAAACTTAACGCTAAGCGCTGTGTAATTAAAGGCTGTGTCAACAAACGTTTTGTACGCTGCTGGGCCATTGTCACAACTGTTATCATCATCATCTGGTGCAGTCTTGTGTAGGCCAAAGGCCTGTTGAGTGTTGAATGATCCGGAAACTGGCTCAGAACTTGTCGATATCAGTGCAGAATCGCAAGTAATTACAGTATTCATAAAAACGTCCTTTAAAACTTTTAAATGACTCAGACTCAGATAACACCACATATTCTGGCAGGCATTTCGAGAAGTTGGGAAGGTGTACTTTGCGGAATGCGAAATTTCGAAAAGGTGTATTTTGCGGAATTTCACCTGCGGAACACCTAGAGTTTTTCCCGCATTCTGCGTCGGCGCATTCTGCATTCCGCAAAATTCAAATGAAATTAAATAATCAACTTCGCGTAGGCTTAGGCTTACATTTAAGTCTTGAATCGATATTGGCACATCGCAGATGGTGCAGCAAATTAATCACATATTGACGTCTTCAACATAACTCTTGAAACGCCTTGAAGTCCGTTAACTCATGGGCGTAAGCCGGAACATCACACACGAATGCAAGGTCAACTCAAGTATAGCTTAAGCCCAATCTACAAACGATTCCTGATGCAGTCTACTGTGTTGTTTCACCTGATCGACTGACTGCCTTGAAGGCACGATTACAGACGGCTCCAGCATCTCGCGGCTTGGCATCAGTGCCCGTTTAACATCGAGCTGGTGACGACGAACACCTACTTTTGCAAGCTTTGACTACATTATAGGCCTAGGCCTAATTTGTGTACAGCGTCGTCGTCATTTCTAATACCTGTAAGCATGCTGATTGCTGAAAGTAACTAACTACCAAAACAACATGAGCAATTAACAAGAGTCAAGGCTGAGTAATTGGTGATGTTATAAGTTGCATTTTCGGTCTGGAAAATGGGGCAACGTGGGAGTAGTGGAACAGCCTGCAGCCATCTTTTGCTGCCGCCATGCTTGATGCCAGCGTTTTAGGCTTCGATGTGGTGATCTGCGATCAGTGCGGCCGGTATGGTGTTTCATCACACCCTTGCAAGTCTGCAAACATTTGTTCAGTGTCGATAACATATGAGGTTGCTGTTGTTGCAGCAGCATGGCGTACAATGGCACTGGAGAGATGGAGCAGCAGGCGGAGTACACTGAAGAGTACCAGGCGGAATATGTGGAGCAGAGTGCTGAGTATCAGGAACTGATTGGACTCGGTCTGGACGAGCAGGTTGCAAGGGAACTTGATGAACTCTTTCAAGCTGGTGAGCATTTGCACATTTGTATCAGTTGGTATTTGGCATGTACTAGGTTTACTATTTTTTGAAACAATTTATAACATCATTATTTGTAATCTTGAGCATTTAACTGATAGTATGTATATATCTGGAATTTTTTTGGATATTAGTGACATGTTGGTCTGTTTGGTGGACAAATTAATGCATTCAATGTATTAAACTTACTGCCATCATATGGAGTGTTCTGTTTGAATAATTTGCTCGAATATCAAATTTGATGTTGCTCGATGTTGGAAGTTTTGATTTTTGTTTTGCAATAGCTAGTAGCTACCCGTAGCCTTGGGCTGCTTGTGATTTTAATGGTCTAAATGATGTTGATTGGTGAATAAAATTACAGGCTGGCTAAAGTCTATACTATCTGAAGTTTTCAGTGAATGATGGTCATGAAGGACAGTAGGACACTGTAACATTTTTAAAATTGCTAGCATTGGAGAGTCCCCCATTGTGAGGCAAATGGAGAGAATATATTCTTTGCAGTTGCACCTCTTATTTTTGGGACAGTATTGGTATTCTCACTCTGCTGTATGGGTCATATGACCTTCTGGTGACTGCCTTAAGCATCTGGGGTCGTATACATAACAACAGCTTAGTTTACATCGGGACTAACAAGTTCGAGATTAATCAACAAAGTTAGTCGGTATGCAAAAAGACGACATAGCAGTTGGACTAGCAAGTCCCGGAGTGATTGATGTTGGGTAATTTCATTCTGGAGTTTCCTAGCTTGAAGTTGCCCATTCTCGCGTTGATGCATGTGTGCGCTGGCAAAGTCGTCGGCTGCTCACTCTTCCGCAGCCGCGGGCCGTACATTAATAGTCATGACGCCTATGGCCTATGTGATATGCTAATTACAGCAACACGGGCAGTAGAAATGCGCGACGCAAAAATGTGCGAACAAACTCAGGCAACAGATGTTTTGTTTCTTGAGTTTTAATGCTAGAATTGTGTCAGTAATGTATACTGACTGACTATAAGTGTTGTATGATGCATGATGTTCATAATTTTGTTGTTAACAACTTTATTTATGCTGGACTTAACCAGTTATGCCCAAACTAGCGACAAGTCGCTGTTATGCATACCAACTTAACAGTTAAACTGACGTAATTCAGATTTAGTTTGAGACTGAAGTTACGACATTATGCATACTGCCCCTGGTGCCTTCAAACCAATAGTTGGGTAACATGCAAATGATTTTAGTCTTACCACATTAATTCAGAAAGCCTTCCTCAGCCTAAGACTCAATAGGAATGGTCAGGTAAATCAGAAGTGGATGGCTGTGTGTGTGTGTGCAGGGATGATGAGGCGGGATGAGGTGGACCAGCGTGCTATGGACGGCCTGCGAGGTTTAAGTGCAGAAGCTGGACTGTCTGTGCTGGCCGAGCTGAAGAGCAACAGTCTGCAGAGTGTGAGCAACAAGAGCGCCTACATGTGTGGCATCATGAAGTCACTCAGACAGAAGGCAGCCGCCGGCGTGTTAACAGAGGCAACTAAGAGACCCGGTCCTGATGAAGTTAAACTTAAGGTAAAAGTAACTTGAATTGTATGCATTAGGTTCATTTCACACTTTCAGTTCTCTGTGCATTACCGTCATGTTTATTTTTAGAAGTTGGATAGCGTAATGTAATGTTATACGGCCTGTATTATGTTAAAATGGCTAATTTTAGTTGGATTTTTGATACAGAGGTTTTACCGGCATTGTACGTGTTAGGTTCATTTCACGCTTTGTCAAAAACTGCTTCAAAAGAGACCCAGTTTTGTCATATCCATACGAACGTGAAAATGTCTTATCAGCTGGAAGCAGTTCGGTAGCATCTTGGGCTGGACAGTGGATAGGCTTCTGCAATGGCCCTTCACAGTCATGAAATGAATAAAGCGTGTGTCTGCATGTTGCATGTGTCCGCATATGCGTTTGATTTTTTGTTGTTGTTTGACTGTGCATCTGTATGCATGCAGTTGGGTGTAGGATGATCATTGTTGCTCGGTTATGGGTATCTGCTGATGTATAGTCACAACTGCACTGTTTGTTGTTATTTATGTCACTGGAAGCATATAAGATATAAGACTTTAGTAATTATCACACTGTGATCATCTCTCATGAGGTCAGCCACAACATTGAGAATGGAGATAGAGGAGAGAAATGTCCCAAAAAGTCATAGAATTTCATAGTGTCTGTAGACTGGAGATTGCTTACGATGAATAGAAATGTAGTTAGGCTTTTTGTACAGTGATGTACTTAGGCCACCACATATATCACATTTTGTGCATTTGTTTACTGCTAAAGTGGATGTTGTTTTTACCTCACATGAGGATGTCTGTTGCGATGTCTAGGAAATTCTTGACCGGACAGGATATTCACTGGAGATTACTTCTGGTCAGCGGAAATATGGAGGTCCGCCTCCCAATTATGATGGTCCTACGCCAGGGCCTGGACAAGAGGTTTCATCTTTGTTGTCATATATAGTTAGATTGTGTGTCTGTGTAAGTAAGTAAGTTTACTTAGTGGGTGCAGTTTAACAGTTAGCCACAATGTTCTGCGATCTCAACACCCAAACAAAAATGTCTTTAGCAGCTGCTCAGACTGTTCAAAACTAATGTTTGTCTCAGATGAGTTGGTCCCCCTTGTCCTTCAGTAGACAGCATTCTGACATTGATGATTGACTCTCTGGAGAATAAGAGTGAAGATTATTAGAACTGCCATTATTCTTAGGTACATTACACACTTTAGATTGGCAGTTCTTACAATTTCAAGTTTAGGTTGTTTCTAGGTTTTGTGTGTCATAAAGGTTAAACTTTGTGTAAAGGTTAAACTTTTTTTCATTATTACGTGCATTTTGCCTGGCAAGGCCCTCCCCAAAATGACCCATACTGTGTTGGGTGGGTCGTAAAACCCTATTCACTCACTCACTCTCAGATGAGTTGGAAGGTTGTTCTACAGTGTGTGAATCTTCTGCTGTGTTAGTATAGTGTTTGCCTATTTAGGTTGTATCAGTGGTCAATTGTTGTAATTTACATTTCTGTGCTTTTGCCTTTTTTGTTGTCAGAATTAGTGCAAGTGATTGGTTTCAGCGACCAATCCTGAAAAGTCCTGTACGGTGTTGAGCATGATGTGAAACTGTACTCACTCAACTTTGTCAACCTCTGTTCAGTTTAAGTACCAGTACAGGCATATAGGCATTTGCCTGACCAGTTCGTCCCGGCAACAAATATAATTTAATTACAGTGTATCGAATATTTATAGTAATAACTAGATACATGTTATGGTATTTCTCAGCACATTCATTCATTTACAGATTAGTTATATACTGTAACTGCTGACTGTTGTTATTGTTCTATCTACACTAACTTAAGAGTTTCCAGAGTTTTTTTCATGTTGCCTGTCTTGCATAAAGCCTGTGACACAAATGCTGTGATGTCACTGTCACTCGCTACCAGTACTCAACTAATACTACTACTACTGTTGTTAATTTGCATCATGTAGTCATCCTGGTACTCTGCCCTGCTGGCATCACTTTGCAGTCACCAGGTCAGGAGATTCAGTGGACACAGGCCAGTCTTTGCCATTGCGAGCCAGGCCTTCATCTCCAGTCTGCAGTTCTGAGTGTTTACAGTGCGGACCTGCAGAGCTTGGTAGTAGTCCTGGTGTGATACTCGGTTGAGATGGCCAAAGACGCCAATCTGGACATCGGACAGTGTCTGACAGCAGTTGTTGAGCCAACCACATCTTTGGGTGTCGTATTGTCCAATGAATGTATAATGTTGCGTCTAGGACACCAGTTGGCTACCGGCTTTTATGAGGCTTGTTGTGTGTCAGGTGTTCTGTGGCAAAATTCCCAACAGCGTATTCGAGGACTCGTTGATCCCGTTGTTTGAGAAGTGTGGACAGATATGGGATCTGCGCCTCATGATGGACCCTACAACCGGCCTCACCAAGACATTCTGCTTTGTCATGTTTACCACAAAAGAAGGCGCTCAGAATGCCGTAAAACAGGTGCGCCACTGACATGTACGGTAATTGTCAGTTTATTTGCTGCAAAATTTAAACAATAAACACTACACTGTTAGATTCAAAGTACAGCATTTGACGACCACCTTTTGACCGTGGTAAACTAATCGACAGCTAGCTCATTAGACCGCACCACCTAGCAGTTTACCGTCGTGTACCTGTGTCATGATGTTTGTAAATTTTGTCAAATCACGGAAAGCAGGGAAAATTTGTGAAATCGACAGAAAATGGATGTGCTTGTGCTGAAAAAAAGTGTAGATTGGAAAGAAGTGTGCTGGAATTGCAAATAGCGTATGTTGGATGTAATGCAATAGTTCACGCTAAAATTGGAGGTGCCACCATGATCGAAAGAATCAACAAATCTCTCTGGAAGTGGAGCGTGTATTGAAATCTGTAGTGTCAAAAAGGAAATCAAAGAAGTGCCACTGATAAATGAAAATGATTTGTCTACATGTGTTGACAGTAAAATGGGCTGGATATCAAATGTATTGTAACAAATGCCCTGTGCCCACGGTGAAATGGCGGCAGCCAAAATAGGTCATGGATCCATTAGATTACAGTTGGTTTATGAAGCATCTGAACGAGTTTGGTGATAAGTTAGAATTTTGATAACTTTGGGGGTTCATGTCGTTGCATAGTGCTAGAATTTTCAAATATCAACTGTCATGGGTTTAATTTTTTGTTGCCAAAGGTACTGCTGATAAAATGTGAATGACTAGTTCTTAGTGCTGTTGTAAATTTAGCCCCATACTCTTCATAGGAAATTCCAGAAACAGTAATCTGGTAGAAAATGTGATGTCGTGTTATCATTAGATATTGAGACACAAACTCTGTTTTAACTTTCTTCAAATGTCGTCTTTGTTACACTCAGTCTCAGTTGTCACTGGTTGTATATAGTCTATGGTGAATTCATTGAAAGTTTGTTGCGGTGAATTAGCAATTTAATTTATACAGTGCTATTTGTAGATATTTCAAGTCTGCTAAGTCTGTGATTGTTGACATTCATTTTCTCTGTGATTTATAGTTTACGTAGTTCCTGGACGGCACGTGCTCATTTTTCAACAAAAATTGTACCGAAGATTTCATGGCGGTGATCAGTGTTTAAATCTGTTGCATTTGTTGCATGATTTCATCTGCAGGTGTGACTGAAATTTGCTGGTCCGTTCGTATTCGACGGGCCGATAAATTTTAACTTGTTCTGTTTTTGAATTCGCGATTTTTTCAGCTTGACAACTACGAAATCCGACCTGGAAAACGGCTTAAAGTGAACATTTCGATTGCCAAAGTTCGCCTGTTTGTGGGTAATATACCAAAACAGCGGAGCAAAGAGGAAATTATGGCGGAATTCTCAAAAATGTCAGGTGATCAGAAGAATTTTGCGAAGTTAAATTATCATTTTTCAGTGTTCATGATCATTTTCTGCCATTTTTTTATTTAGCTTTTTTGTACTTCATTAAAATTATTCATAGTGCATGCAATTTATTAGAAATTGTGGGAGAATGGCTTTTGTTGGTGAATTTATCAAATTAGTTACTTTTTTCATATGAAATTTATAATAAGTTTTCAGCTTTAAATTATGAAAATACCAGTAGTTTATCGCAATGTGACACTGTCCTGCAGCAAGGTAAGTAAGTGATATATACATTTTACGTCATGTGAAACTAATACAGTATTCTTGTCATGTATTGCAGAGGGTCTCACCGATGTGTTAGTATATTCAAACCCGGACGATCCATCGCGGAAGAATCGTGGCTTTGCGTTTCTTGACTATGACTGTCATAAGAATGCAGCGGCTGCTAAGCGCAAGATGGAGAGCGGTGTGGTGACTGCATGGGGTCGTCAGTTTGTGGTGAGCTGGGCTGAACCGCAGGAGGAGCCGGACGCTGAGACCATGGCCAAGGTTGATCTTTTGTGACATTTTATGACATTACTTAGTTCTGCAGTGATAATGAAGTTTAGCTTTTGAAAGTGCTGATAGAAATCCAACTGGTGCAAATTCAGAAGTATGGGACTTCCAGTGGTCATGTCAATTCGAACAGTTTATGCTCGTGCAAAGTGTTCTCTAGAGAACAAAAGTATATTGATGTCTGACTCCCACATAATTACTTGCCATGTATTTGGCATTGCATTAGACCATCACAGAGTGGTAAGTTGTATTTCAATTTCTGGGTGGTTGAGATGCAAATTGTCCGACTGTCTGTAATATTTCAGCTATTCATAAAACCTTCCCAATTGCCCGTGCTTGTGTGTATGGTTTTGTGAAGATGCTTGCTCGTAAACGGTGTAAAAGTGTCGCCAGAGATTTTGTCAAGTGTGGAAAGTCAGTACAGTCAATATGTTTGTGTTGTTGATGCTGCTGCAGGTTAAAGTATTGTATGTGAAAAATCTCAAGTCTCTTGTGACAGAGGATGAACTGAGGCAGGTGTTTGAGCCGTATGGTCAAGTGGGGCGTGTCAAAAAGACGAAGGATTACGGCTTCATTCACTTTGAGAACCGTGAAGATGCACTGAGAGCTATGGAGGAACTTAATGGCACTGTAAGCTGTTTAACAGCTTATTTGTCACGGACACTATATGATGACTTTTTTCAGTTACAAGAATTGCAATTAATTATTTAGTTGTCTCGCTCCTGAACATTGGCTTGTTGGCATAGGTATATGGAACACTTAGTACATTTGGCACTTCATAGATGAGATATGCTATACTGTTGAAAAACAATGAAACACCATGTAGAAGGTAATGTTTCATTTTTACTCCTTGCGTACTACGTTCCTAACGTAGCGAAGAGTAGTATATGAGATCAGTGTAATATTGAGGACTGACCGACCGACGACCGACCTCCGTTCCATTAAGAGCCTTCCTGGAAAAAGTTCAAATGGCCATATCCATAATGGTGCCAGATAGACACATGGTAGCTATAGACCACCCATAGGAAGTCGACCCCCCGGAGTCGAATGGTCACGTGCCCATGACATCACGTGACGCCAAAAGTTCAAGGTCGTGACCCCATTATGTTTGAGCCACCATATCTCCACAACGGTGCCAGATAAATGCATGCGTTGAGGTATAGTAGCGCAAATGGCAACCAGTGTCATCGACCATTATTGGAAATTTTTCCTCTCAGTTTCTAAAATCGGACAATATTTTATGAACTTTGGGGAGACAATTACCGATAACGCCAGTCACTATTAGTATAATATTAAACGGGTTTCAATTAGATGCCGGGTCTCTAATACCAATTGAAAGGAACGAAAAAGGTCTTAAAAGAATACCGAAGAAAATGATGCATGCGAGGAGTACATTAGTAAGTAAGTAAATGATTTATAAAGCGCCAAAGTCTCAAAAAGAATCAGGGCGCATAGGATGATGGACGCTAGGTGGCAGAAAAGGCTGACTGAATGTAGTGGGTCTTTAGGTGACATCTGAATGTAGCCAAGGTTTGAGATTGACGAATTTGAGGAGTTGAGGAGTTCCAAATTCTCGGAGCAGAGACACGAAAGGAATGAGAACCAAAGGATAAGTTATGCCGTGAAATTGCAAGTAACTGACTGGTAGAAGAGCGCGTGGACACTGAGGATTTATGATATTGCAGAAGATAGTAAGGTAAGGTGTGAAGTACACCAGTGTGAAGTGCCTTATAAGTTGAGGTGGTGAGTTTAAATCTTATTCGCCATTCAATAGGTAGCCAGTGGAGTTCTTTGAGAAGTTCCCCCTAAAATCTATCCTCCAACGTCCATAGTCGTGGGGGGCAGGCAACAAACCGGTTTTCAATGGCCTGCAAATCCGTTAATGGAGTTAACCGGTTTGGCTAATAGGAGGCTCTAGTAG
>Ga0056128_1012735_pt1 | contig 10249 bp, 10 predicted proteins | sample WorMetLIZISLAND2_FD_71113 | JGI IMG/M metagenome (GOLD analysis project Ga0056128, IMG submission 71113) | Marine gutless worms symbiont microbial communities from Max Planck institute for Marine Microbiology, Germany - Olavius geniculatus... ... | reverse complement strand
CTTTGTACAAATGACAGTATCACCAGCACAATATAGTGATGATAATATTACATTCAAATCACAGTTTATGCATGCTGTTTAATTGTGTCCATTTTTACACTCTGCAACTCGCACAACAAATAAAGAAAACTAATTGGATTGGGCAAGTCCTAAATACTATTTCATTCTGCTAATAATTCTGCTACAGCCTGTTTGCAGCCTCTGTAACACAACAAAAGGTTGGCCAGTAAATTTCTGACACTTTCATTTTTAGGAACACCCTAATGCCTAGCGCTTAGTGCCGTTTACGCTGAGATTTGGGGGGCGAAGACATCACACATTTTGATGCATATTGCGCCTTAATGTACCATATGTTTGGAATATTACCCATAATCAGGTAGAATATGCGAAGACAGGTATATTAGCCATTTCACTTTCTACAAAATTACCTTCGACTTGCTGGTTGCGGCGCGATTTAGTTGTTTGTCTGCAAAATCATAAAATCACTGGTGTCACGTGATCGCTCCGTGTTTACAACATTAGCAAAACAGTCAGCAGATTCTGCGAGCTAAAGCGATCGGTGCAAAACGATAGCGATCACAAAACAGAAACATATCGGTCTATCCACGAGCTAATCCCAAACGGACACACATGTGCTGTAAGTTTGCGTTATAGGATTGTCACTAGGCTTCTAGTGCAGAGAGTGGCGTGTTTGGAATTTCGGCTCTATGATAAGGATGTATTTACGCTCTGAAGCTTCTGATGTTCCTAGCAAGTTAAAATAGTACTACAAATTACGTCACTTAAAACACATTACACCCACAAGCCTGTAAATTGCATCAAATTACAGTATAAAATCACGTGTTTCGTGAAAGCGAACGGTCTCTATCAGTAGGCCTATGCATGTTACATAACCGCTGATGTCGGTCGCCTGAAATTAATGTGTTACTTCAAGACCACCTGCTGTGTGTCACGAAACTTTAGACTGAGTGCTAATACGATAGAAAGGGCGAAGGAAGAGAAAGAAGCAATGGGAAAGGTCAGGATATGAGATGAAGATAATTTAATCGGCGCCAATAAAGCAAACTTGTCTTGGGAACAGCTTTATTTGTTATCTACTGCAGAAAGTCAGAATTTTGACTCACTCGCGCGATGCTACAAGCAGGTGAATTGGGATTTTTAAAAGTACAGGTAGGCCTACAAGTGCACACAAGTCATGTCCTTTGGATTCAGCGTACATTAAAATTTTAAACATGCCGTTTGTCGGCAAGCAGGCCGTAAACATTTTTACGCGCAAAAGCAGCTACTGAAAGGGGGGTGGGCAAAATTTGCGATTTTTTGGCCGATAAGTCGCTATCTCAGTAACGGTGCGAGATAGGGCCTAGGTTACTATTAATCACTAATAGAAAGTCGTACACAGGCTCTCGATTAGCGTCGAATTCAGTGACCTTGAATGAACTTGAACGCTAAATTAGGGGGTTTTATAAATTTTTTGGCGATTTCGGGCTGCGACACAAGTCTATATCATTCACACGGTGGCGCCACGTTACTGTCGTTATGTAATCCAGATAGAGAATTTGGTATTTGTATATCAACTTAGCGTGAACACCCCAATTTTCAGCCAAAACCACTGAACCGGAACTGCTATAGGCTTTCGCGCGTCTCGTGAGCATTGGCTCAAATTTCTTGTTTAAATTCAGAGGAAACACTAAACTTCTGAGCACCAATAATATTCCGCTTAAGAAATGTTTAGTTCTTTATTGAAAAATTTCAACTTTCAATTGCAATTGCATTCTTCTGCGCCCCCTTGCCAGCCAAATTTCATGGCCCACGACGCCGTTTTTTTGGAAGTGAGTTTCACGTCATAGGGTCATCAACATACGGTGAATAGTCCTGACGTCCGTACTTTACATACCGGTACTTTTGTGGACTTCAAGAAAATGAGCAGTTTTGTTTGGAGGTCAACCTTCATTTTTTCCCAGCCCAGCAGTGTTGGGAGGGAAAAATTGACTTCTGTATATTTCATGTAATGCGCTGTGCGAAATAAACTGATGCTGATCACGCCCATCGAGAGCCACAGCGAGATCCGGGGAAACATTTTCGCGGGGCTTCTCTGGGAAATTTTTTTGGGGGATTTTCTTTTCAGTGTGGTGCATTCTGGTGTATTTTTGTATTTCTGAGCGTCGGCGGCCCCCCAAATGTCGCGGGGACCGGGGTAGCTTACCCCCCTACCCCACCTTTTCGACCGGCCTGATGCCAATCAAATAACGGCTATGTTATACCTCTGTAGTGCAATATGAAAGGCGTGCTGGTGTGTTGCTGCGTCAGGTCTGTCGCGGAGACGGCGCCCGGAGCAGCGACGAAGTCTGACATCGTTCTAACTGTTGATGTCGCCGCCCCATGAACACCGTGTCGGCCAGTCAACTCTCCCGTCACCTCTATAAGCACTCGGTTTGTACGCGATACGAACACCTGCAGCGTCGATATACAGCGCAAATAATAGGCTATACCTACTCAACGTTTTACCGGGGCGCAATGTGACACTTGTTCTAATTCCGTTATACAGATGCTCTTACTGAACTGAACTGAAGGGTAGGTCGGCACTGTTCCGACAGGCAGTATTCCGACAATACTGCCTGTCGGAACAGTGACCAGCCTTTACCCGAACTGAAGCGAACCATGACCTTCGACGTTTTATTCACGCAGCGTTGTCAGATTTTCGGAAAATCATGGCGCCAAACACTGGCAAAATGTAGTCCATTTTGTATTTTTAGGCATTTATATGTATTTCGATGGTCGCTAGTGATTCAAAATGTAACAGCGAAAGTAGCCAGCAAGGCGCCAACGCAAAATTTTCCGACGCCAACGGCTGCCAAACGTAGCCCAATCGGCGCTTTTATCCCAATTTCAAACCGGCAAACCCCGATTTTACGCGCCGTATGCGGCTTTGCAATATTACAGCACTTAAGATGTACGAGGATCGTTCCGTAAATAAGTTTACAAAATGGCGCCATTTTGTTAATTCTTAAACTAGGAAAAATCCTAAATATACGTTTTGTAGATAAGTTAACTTTCAATACCAGATGCGAGTTTTGTTAGAATGACGTCAATGTGACGTCATTTATAAACATTCGCAACTGAAATTGTCCCATAACGAACAGATTGCTATTCTGTTTGTTCAGTAGGCAAAAGGATTTAATGCGAATAAGATTCACGCTGAAATACCTTTAATTATATTTATACCTGAGTAGAGCGGTCGACGGGCGCCGTGTCTTGCCTATGACACGTCCAGTGAACGTCCTTGTACCCAGCCTCGATGAAAATCAACTTCAGCGAAGAGCACGGTTCTTGGTCGTGGTCATGATGTCGCCGAACTGTCCGCCCGTCCGGCGATGGATCAGACGACCCCTGCAGCATTTTATAGCGCAACGGGCTGGGTGAAACACGCCACGTGATGTTGATTCGACGACCCGAGTCAACGCTTAGCACCCACGGACAGCGCCGATACGTTGACGATGACTGACGCGTGGCGCTGGAGGTGCGCTCGTGGCGTGGAAACACGGCCAGGTAGCCGTCTGATTCGGCGAGTACTTGTGTAGTCGTAGCGTCATCGTCTCGACAGTCGTCTACGTACGACACTGCACGACATCGAAACGTACGTAGGTGCAATAATTGTTTCCAGGAAAAGACTCAGGCGTATCTGTGACGCATACTTGGGAAACAAAATCTGTCTTACATGCACACTTAATAACAAGGGGTCTCTCTTTCACTATACATGTTGACTAATTTTTTTGTGTCGTGATAAACCAATAGTTTTTCGTTATATAAATTTGTCAGAATCGTTCCATCAAAAATATTCTGCCTGATTATAGGTAATATTTCAAACATGTGGAAGGCCTACGGTAAGGCGCAATGTGCATCAATACGTGCGATGTCTTCACCTCAAATCTCAATGAAAACGCTAGGCATACGGCGTTCTGGTAGCCTACATGTTATAGGGTGTTTACACGATCCAGCAAAGGTCCAGCATTACGGTTGCTGGAAGTTTGCTGGACGTTTGCTGGATCGTGTAAACACCCCATTAGTCGTAGTTGATAGATATTCGAGTCACAGTGGCATGGATTGACTCTGCTGATCCGCTGGCATCACCGGCCTGATGAAACGACTTACTCTGTACAGACGGTCGGCACTTCAGCGCATGCATTCAATGGACGAAGAATTTTTCCACCGCAGAAAATGCGGCTGCGGCAAAAGAAACAAAAAAATGTATATTATTGACCTCCCTGGCCAAATAAAAATTAGAAAAGTTGTTGTATAAATAAGTAAGTAAGTAATCTTTTATTAAAGAACGGTCAAACGATATTGCAGAACAGAACATAACATAGCAGAAACGGTTGTACAACATCAATAAGAAAAAAAATGAAATAAAATGAAATAAGGTAGAGCTGCAACAGCTACGACCTATTGATTTGGTAGTAAGATGCCTCAGCTAATACAATGTTCTTTGAACAAATAAACAAACAAACAAACAAAACAAACAATATCGTAATTTCGTAAACACAGTCACGTCTGACGCAGTTAATTGAGAAATTATAGACACGACAAAAATAACCATTAGAATCACATATTGTCTTGAGAAGCGCTGTTAGCAAAAAAAACATTTGCTCCAATGCTCGAAAACAGTTATGGAAACATCATCACCTCTGCAGAGTCACTGTCGGTCTTCGGGCAACGTTTAGTGACTTTCCTGTTTCGTCACTTATATCCAATGTGACACTTTGCGCATGTGATCGGAGTGGTCCTTGAAAGAGTGTTTTGTTGTTTTGCAGCAATGTAGTCCTCAGTTGCAAAGCCACTCGCGGACAAAAATAGTCTTCGTTTACGTCATTTTTAATAAATGAGTGATAAAATGCGTTTAATCATTTTACAACGCACAAAAAGTCTTTCTCTTGATCTTAAATAACAAAGTACGGCACTTGGTCTTAATCTTAGTCTTAGTCTTTCCAGCGCCACTGAAGTATTTCTTTTAGCACATACTGGGCTTTACAAGTCAAAATGTTATTATTATTATTATTATGCGTTACATTCTTCTGATTTTGGCGAAGTTAAAACCATATCACAAAAATGACATAAGACATTTACGCTCAGTGAGAGGTGCAGCAAGTGACATACTCACCGGGCGAGCAGACGTATGTAACGTCCAGGTATGACTTGAAGTCCTTGGGGCACGGCTGAGCGACCGAGTCCACCGTAGCTACGAGCATAGAGCATTTGCGGTGTCCTGAGCAGACGGACTCCACGTAGCTGGTGACGTCAGAGTAGCAGCCGAGGGCGTGGGCGTAGTCGGACGTGATACAGCGTCCGGCTCTCAGTCGGCCGTACAGAGCTTTGCTGATGAGAATCACACTCGACGAGTCTTCACAACGCAGATTCATCCGTTCCGATGTACAATACTCCTCTGGAAACAGGCAATCATTACGATGGTTATTGGTTGTTCCGAAAATGCCGAATAAACACAGAAAACATGCGATATAACGACGTACGACTAACGATCATTATTTTATGACTTAGGCTACTCCTGCTATCATTCGGAATGATGTCCGGAGTGTTATAAGTGCCCATAATCTCACTTGATTCAATCGAGACGACTCATAACATCTCGAATTTGCATGTCACACGTGCGTCCAGGTAGAACACGTCGTCGATCACGGCCATGAAAAAAACTACGCTTTAACACGGTCTACTATGCCTTGTTATCTTCTAATAATACACTCTAAACCTTGTTGAAACCTTTAAATATGACAAACTGCTCGTCGTTAAATGTCCCTTACGTGGGGCAGTGAAGAATAGTACAAAATCTTCGCAAACGCATTTAACTGAGACCTGTACAAAAATCTGTGTTGACGTCATTTTTTCGCCCTCCCAATGTATTTCTAGTGCTGTGAGACAATCTCTTTAGTATACCGCAGAGACGATAAATAGAAACACGACGTATGTTCAATAACATTATACAAGCACGCACACCTATCGGCGTAAAACGCTTCCAAGTTGTGTTTTTCGCGGAAACGGCGCGCGCAGTTTCGTGAACGGAAGGCAGAGAAAAGGGGGAAGAGTGGAGCAGATGATTTGATGGCTGGCTTGGCGTGGCTTGGCGGGAAAATAACTAGGCCTATCCGGATAGGCCAGTGTTTTAATCAGGTGATTTGGATGCTGACAGTATGTGCTGGGAGGCAAGCAGGGAGGGAGGACGATCGAACGAAGATGCTACGTATGCAGTCACGTTGCAAGCACCACTCACGACTAGCAGACCAGCTGCAGCAGCGCACTTCTGTACGATAGGCCCCTAGTCATAGACAGTGCTGCGCACCGTCATGGCAGCAATGCCGGCCAACTATTGCCCCCCTCCTCGAGATTGTAGCAAGCCTAAAACTGTTCTCCCAAACACGAAATACTGGGTGCAAATTACTCAACATTGGGTAACACCCGTCTTCTCTGTCAGATATTTGCAGCTCTGTATGTTTGAGAATTGCAGCTTGGTTGCAGATCTCAACCTTTCAAACTCACGACGCTGCTGACGCAAAACATACGTTAGGATTGCTAGCTGATTATTATAGGCCTAGTACAAAGTCCCAACTTGTACGAAAATACGTCGAACTGCCGCACACGAACAACAACATAGGCGACGTTCAAGTAAATAAACAGGTAAGTAAATATATTTTTATATCCCGCAAGGTCAACGCAGAATCTGAGGTGCAAACTGCGGGACTGGAGCATTGTTGTTAGGAAACAGTATTCAATTGATGGTATCCAACTTTTTAGAAGATGAAGAGCGGGGACGAGGCTGAAGACTGAAAAGGTTTCCGCCGGCACGAAAGTAGCAGAATGCTGCTAGTCTCTGTAACAGAAGCTTTATTCATAGGTTTGTCCTAAGTAAATAACCAAGTAGGCCTAAGTAGTTTATTACAAATGTCCTCCTCAAATGTTTACAACAAAACGTCATTTTGAAAGCACGAAAAATCTAATGCAAGACAGCGGAACAAGCGGAAGGGAGGTTCCGTTCTTGTCGGTAAAGGACTTAAGGGGTGGTGAAAAGAATTGTTATATCTGAAGGAGGTCTTAAGTCCTACGTTTGATATTAGCGATGAGTCGATTTGTCGTTGCTGCGTGCAGTGCACCCGATGGTTGCATTCACGCTGCCTGTAATCATTGAACTAAGCTCTGGCATCAGAGCTTCAATTGCTTCGGTACTGCACGTATCGTACCGGCAGTTCTTGTTGTCACTATGACGGCATAGTACGTTGTGCAGTCTATATAGGCTGATTTGCCTCACTGTGAAAACTGTCGTATTGCTAAGCACTGTAGATGCTATTTCCAAGCTCTGCCTCATGTAGGCCTACGATGCAGCAAAAATTGTTTGCGGCGCAGCTGGATCAGAGAATTTGCTCTTCGAACCCCGGAGTCGTACCATGCAGTCGGCTCGCCATTTTCCTTTCCCTCGACGTTTTCGGCGCCTCAATTAAATTTCGTCGCCACTGTAAAGCCTCCATTAACAGTAGCTTATCGCCGCTTCTTTTTCTACAAATTATGCAGCGGAATCGTGGACGTAAAACGCAGAGGGCAGAAAATTGCTGTTCCAACACACAGCTCCAAGTGTTCGATCGCTAGCGACGATTCTGGGTGCTTGAGTTCAGTTTTTTCCTGAATTTTCCCCAAAATGGGAATTTTTAGCCCAACATTTGGTATCTTCTGCCCACTAACAATCTACTAGTCACTCGCTTAGGCCTACTTGTGAACATCACTGCAATGTCACTTATCAACGAGGAAGCCGCAATATGTCTGTAACGCATAATAATTTGCTAAACCCATTTCTGACAGAGCATTGTGTCCATTGTGCAAGTTTCTTTGCGCGGCGTCTGGGCAGGAATTTGGTCAAATTGGTGTCTGTCAGCGGAACAGTAACTAACAGTTACGTTTGTCCACCTGGCGAACAAGCCAGTACCAGCAGCCACTGGCCAGCCCATGCAGTGACTCTTGGTTATATAGATCTATGTTGCCGACAGACTTTTACCGGTGGTCTTACAATGTATTAGCAAGCACATGTTTTATTTATAACCTGTGCACAGCAACATATGTCACGCGGTCCGGTCGTTCGCTGGTTTCGTTTGGTTCATACTTATAAGTAAACAGTAAACAGAAACTATAGGGTGAGGGAAGTTGCAATTTTACGACATGGCCTACAGCTGCAAATTGCAAAAGATTATGGGTGGATACTCAAAATTTTGACTTTGTCTAAATTTTTCCAACGCTATAGATTTTCAGCCCGAAATTCTCCACATTGCAAAGTGAATCTGGGACAACAATAAGATTTTCCAACAAATTAACATTTAGGGAAAACAATTAATGCCCCCGAAGCGATCCCTGTCGTTCTTGCCACGTTCTACGCCAATGCACATTTCCGCATTCATCGAGCAAAATTTATGGGCGCTCAGTTTGTTGAATTTGATCATCATCATCATCATTATCATCATATATTCATTTAATGAAAGTTGACATACGAAACTTCTGTCAACGCAAACATGAAATACGTTTAAAAACATGCAAACATTTACGAAAAACGACCAATGGTGTGTGCAAAAGTTAAACACGACTAACAAAAGTACTCTTAAGGAGAACAGCAGATTAAAATAGTTGAAAACAAGACAACTTAAACATGAAAATTATAATGTTTCGTCACATGTTCGTAGGTTAGTAAATTTCTCTGTATAACATTCTAATGAAAAAATTTTATGGCTCAATTGCGTTGTTTTGGAAATTAAAGTTTTATTGCGCGCTCTTGTCCTTGTGTTGTATTGCGTGTTTGTTCGATTAGACACATATTGTTGGAGCACCTGGTTGTTGTTTGCTAAAACACAGCTGAACAGTTTATAGTCAGCTTCTTCAAACATTTCGGTAACAGTAGGAGTGTCATCGATGCAGTAGCCAAGCCGTCGACATCGCCGCAGAAACGCTTCGAGCTTCGTGCGGTCTGCGGCTGAACAGAATCCAGACCACGTCAGGGAACAGTACAGAAGTCGGCTGATCACGATCGACCTGAACACGTCGTGCATAGATGACGCCGCCAAGCCGTGACTGCGTATCTACTCGTCGTGCGTATAGGCCTACAGTAGCCGCGAACATGCTGGTCGACTGCGGTCAAACGATCGTTAATGACAACTCCAAGCACTGTCAGATTCTTAACTCGTTCGATGTTTTGCAACGGCGGTGGAAGGTCATGTCCAGCTGAACCACTTCGGTTGGTTTTGGCACAAAAAATCATTTCTTTGGTTTCGATACAGTTTAATGTCAGATTTTTTTTGGTCGCCCAATCCATGATGTGCGCAATTTGTGCATCACTTGCTCCATGCAGAATTTCTCGCAGATGTTTCTAAGTCTGACAGCATTAGCTAATTAATCTAGACGTAGGCTAAGTGTATTTTCGTATTTATCGAGATATTGAACGTTACGACTGTGACTCGAACAAAACAAAACAATGACTTATGTAAGTAAGTATAAGTATACATTTTGGTACCCCCAGGAGTCATATGAGTTGGCTTGATTTGCCACACTATACCAAAGTTGACAATCACCTTTGAAAACTTTTTTTACTTAGCTATACCGCAAGTTTACACAATGCTGCAGATAAATTTCATTAAACAATATTTTTATTTTTGTAGACCCTATTTAGTGAATCATGAAGCTGGCTGCTAAGCTTAGGCTTACATTCGCTTCTCATTCGAACCAAGTAAAAGCCGCCACTCACAATTACAGCATCCATTATCAAATATTTTAACCGACGTACAAAAAAAACTGAGGTGTTGTGAAACGACAGGAAATGACTAGTTTATGGCCAATTTGTTGCTGACTGTTTCACCGAACGAGTTTCGAACTGTCTACGTTCTATGAAGTTATGACAAAATCGTGCAAGCGGCTTGCTTTTTTCACGCACAGCGTAGATATTGGGCACCACATGGGACGCCACAGCGATGGAGACGAAGAAACAGAGAAAGCCAGCAACACAGAGACAGAGAAACAGGAACCAACACAGAGACGGGCCTTTATAGGCCTACGTGTTGATCTACCGCTCTCGATAGAGTGTGCCTCGGCAACACAAGTGTACACTGTGTCTCAAAAAAACCGGACCCCTGCTACCTTTTGCAATAACTCCAACAGTCCTGGTTCAATAGCAATAGATTTTGACAAAAATAATCGTTAGAGAATCAGCACTTAATAG
>Ga0056128_1012734_pt1 | contig 10250 bp, 7 predicted proteins | sample WorMetLIZISLAND2_FD_71113 | JGI IMG/M metagenome (GOLD analysis project Ga0056128, IMG submission 71113) | Marine gutless worms symbiont microbial communities from Max Planck institute for Marine Microbiology, Germany - Olavius geniculatus... ... | reverse complement strand
GTCTATAAGTCGATGCCATTATTTAAAGTTTTAAACCAATTCTACCAGCCACAGACAGACATGTAGCTCATAAAGTTTTATAGTTTTTAGCTGCACCAATAGACCCTGAGTTAATTATTTGTGTAGCCTAATTAGTTTCCTAGAATTAATTTATAAATCGGTGATGAAGTTATAAAATCCTGTATGTGTACTATAAACTTTTTATGGGCCAGTGCCACCCTTGTGGTAACGGCGGCCTGTGTCAGAGTAACAGAAGCATGACGTTATGATAATAGTGCATAAGCCAACGGGTAATGTTTTGAGTCTTTTTCCGTCGCCAGTGCGTCATTTAGCCATACGGTGGTATGACCGGCCAAAACATAGGCCTAAAGCTTAGTTTCTATTCAACGCAATGCACGAGACACAACAAACGTAAGGTATACGCAAAAAACACAAAACTAGGCATCCCTTCTATCCTTGCGTTTTAGCCGTTGCGTCAGCTGCGCCGTTTGCGTTTTTGCTTTCATTGCGTTGCTTGCGTACTTGCTTGTGTACAATTCTTGCGTCGTCTGCGCCAGTTTCGTCTTAACAATATACGCAAAGGCCTTGCGTTGCGTCCGTTGGTTGGATGAAGACTAAATTTAAAGGCGCGTAGGCTTACAGAGCGACTTAACTGAACTGAACTGACACGGTTTAGTTTTTGATGAACTGACCAATAAGCAAACAAGGCGAGCCCATTAGTCATTGGTTAACGCCTACGCGAGCCTAGTCACATAGCCACTGACGCCATTAGAGGACGCCTATTGTAATGCATCACAGTTCGTCAAAATTTAAATCATGTCAGTTCAGGTCAGTTCAGTTCAGTTACGTCGCTCTGTGCGCGCCTCGTGGGGTGTTCACACGATCCAGCAAACGTCCAGCAAACTTCCAGCAGCAAATGTATTCAAAATACACGTGCTAATGCACGTTTGCTGGAAGTTTGCCGGACGTTTGCTCGATCGTGTAAACACCCTATTAACGGTGCGTGACGCTACACGGTGTCATAACCTTCCGCGCATGCACAAGCACCCGTCAGCAGAAGGCGTTTTCGGCGACACTTTGTATAGGCCTACGGTTTTGACACGCAGTAGTAGTCTCTGCTATTAGAGCTGCATTGCGGTTGAGTTGATAGTTATGGCGGCGTGGGCAGTGAAGAGTAGACCAGGCATTCGCAAGTCTATGGTACGCCAGTCGATGCTACTCACCAAAGACCAGCTCGATGATATGAAAACAGTCTTCAACACGGTCGGTCTGCTTATATCATCAACTTTTCCCCCATGATTTCACAGTTCCTGAGTTTGTCGAAAAACGAATATATATGATATGCTGAAGCAGTGGCGTAGGCCTACTTTGGGGGGGGGGGTTTGCGCTTGCATTTGCCCCCTCTTTTTAAGAGTAGAAAAATTAACCCGCAGAAGATAATTAATCAAACTTTGATATCGGACGATTTTGATGCGTGATGTAGTTTGTAGAATGTAGAATGTGAAATGTAGTTTGGCTTTAAATATAACGATGTGGTGTACGGGTGATGTTCGAACAAGTAAAAGACAACGACAGAAAATGTATGAAGAAAGAATTTTGACAAAGAAACTTTGTTAGCTAAACCCGATAAATAGACAGTGAGGGTTATTTGCCACATTATTACAAGGTTTTCTTCGGACGCCAATGACCTGTAACTATAGTATTAGGGAAAATATAGGCTATATATAAATGTTGTAGCTGGCATAGTTAATTGACTGAGACAAAATAGAAATTCTGCTTGTTAGGTGGCCTCGTGTAGGCCTGTTGTACGGTTTCATCGAATCACCGTTAAGACGGCTGTAGTGCCAGTCGACGTCACGCTGGTATTTTGACAACGCGGTAGGCCTATACCTAGCGAACGGGAAATCTTACTATTATTTCGCAATATTTATTGGGCGAAATCGATGTATAGCCTATGCTTATAGCTACCCATTACTCTGTAGTGTGGTCTGTCCGTCTGTCTGTCCGCCGTTTGTCGTCTAGCTGTCACATTCGTGCTTAAGCCTCAAACTTTGTGTTTTTTTTAAAAATCAAATGTTCTGACAAAAAGAAAACTTGCCGAAAGGCTGATATTTTGAAAGCCGCTGCCATGACGTCACTAAACGCGACGGGTATTTAAGGTCAGGCCTACGTCATGCGGGCAATCAAAAGAACAACAATGACAGCGATAACTGCACTGGATGCATTGGCGCGTTATAGCCTAACATCCTTATTGTCACTGCTTGACATAAATCGACACAGTCACGGCAACCAGGAAGTTAACAGCGACGTCTTGTTACGTACGCTATACTACACACGGCGGACCTAAACTATAGTCAGGACGAATTTTCAGAAAAAAGCCCTAGCGGCTTTTTGGGTACCGCCTAAAAACCAGACTTTTTAACACAATTTAAAACTGCTAAATCCGATTATCCCCGTTTCCAAGCCAAATTTTGAGTTTTTGACCATCTAATTTACATAAACAGGATAACGGCCGAATTTTCACTTTGAGACATTGTTTTCGAAAAAGCATCTATAATTCAAAATCCAAAAGTCATAGAAACTTCCAACTGCGTACATATATACCACACGCCATTCGAAACTCGACGCACCGCAAAAAAGTCAAAGGTCATGATCACCTTTCGTCCCTGAGTTTAGGTATTAACTGCACTACAGCTGACTAAAAATTACGACTGCGACAACTTCACGCTTCTTTTCCAACCGATTACAGTCAAAATTTGCGTGACATGTCATGCCACAACAAAAATATTTTTGGCCAATTTTTGTGATAATAAGCCTGCGGGTTTCAGAGACACAGAACAGTAAGAAACGGCTGATTTTCGAAAAGCCCAATTAGGCATTTCAAGCCAAATGTGCAACGTTTTCAAATTGCAGCATCTCGAAAACTACAAATACAATCAACACAAAATTTGAAACACAACTTTTTGAGAACAAACAGACTTTGCAGGTAATCCACAATTACAAAATGATAATTCGAGATGGCGGCAGCCGCCATTTTGCATTTTTCCACAAAACGTGATAACTCAGCCGCTGAGTAGCATGTTTAAATTGTGTTAAAAGGTCTGGTTTGAAATATACGTACTAAAATCAAACTTTCCATGACATCTGGTGCTCAAAAGTAACAATTTGGCCGTTATTTTGTTTATGCAAATTAAATGGTCGAAACTCATAATTTGGCTTGAGAACCGGGATAATCGGATTCGCCGAGTTCAAATTGTGTTAAAAAATCAGGTTCCCGGCCTGTGCCCAAAATGCCGTTAAAAGTCACATTTTTGAGAAATTCGTCTTGAATAAACTGCGTCACGCAACCACCAAACGATGACATTTTCAGCAGAAGTACAAAATAGATTTACGCGTGATAATTATTGGCAATAATTTATTGTGATATTTCGTGAAGAGCTGTGGACTGGCCTACAATAGACTTAGATTGTGCGACTTGCTGATTGCTGTACAATTTTTTGGATTTTCTTTGCAGCATGTTGTATAGTCTAACACATTTATTTTACAAAAATCTGTAGTTTATTTTGGCCCATGCTGTAGATCAATATGGTTAACTTTTGTTTACAAACACTTGAAGCGTATCGGAAATTAAACACAACTGAATTTAAATCACAAACTTAATAGAAAATTATTTTTAAGATACCTATTTGCATCTGTATTTATTTAATAATTATTATAGTGATGTTTTTGAAAATTTAGGCTTTATATTTTACAATAAGGTAGTGCAGTGGCGTACTTACGTAGCTAATAGGGTGTTTACACGATCCAGCAAACGTCCAGCAAACTTCCAGCAAATGTATTCAAAATGCACGTGCTAATTGCTAGATGTTTGCTGGACGTTTGCTGGATCGTGTAAGCACCCTATTACTTGCTGTGAGCGCGATTGTTCGTTTGTAGACCTATGCCTACACGCTGCAGAGTGTAGGCCTATAAGTTATCACGGCACACTGCACAATATTCGCTTCCTTGTCTTGGGGCCGTCTATAGTTAGTTTGCCGAGTCATGTAGCGAAGCTTAGTGTTTTATGTTAATGCGGAGGCTTTCTCATAAAATGCACGTGCTCAGGGCTCGATAGTTAGATTTATGGTTAATTCGGACTATAGACACTGCACAGGCATTAATTATCCTGTGGCATGCCGTGACTAAAAGCGCGTACAGAGCGAAGTAACTGAACTGAACTGAACTAACACGGTTTAGTTGTTGACGAACCGACCAGTGGGCGAACAGGGCGAGTTCAATGGTCATTAGTTAACGCGTACGTGCGCGTAGTCACGCAGTCACCGACGCTATTAGACGATGCCTATTGTAATGCATTAGTGCTTGCTTATTGGTCAGTTTGGCAAAAGCTAGACCGTCAGTTCAATTCGGTTTAGTTCATTTCAGTTTAGTTGCATCGCTTTGTACGCGCCTTAACGTTGCAGTCATCAGTTGCGTAACCAAGATTTGTGAAAGGAAAGGGAGCCAGTGGCCCCCACCGAGGTCAGCCACCTTGCCGTGGTGGTGGGGCTCAGCACCGATGACCCGAAGGATTTCTAAAATCTGGAGGCGAGGAGCGACTAAGCGCTGACCAAATTCGTGTAGGCATATTGCTACACGATACCAGTTCTCTTGTGCTGGTTTTGGCTTCACAGCTGACTACGGCTTTATAGCCGTCTACTTACGGCTTTACAGCCGATTATTTACGGCTTCATAGCCGTTACGGCTTTATAGCCACTATCTGTAACCTTCTGGTTACATTCGGGGACGCGGATTGGGCCGAGCTGATACGGCCTCAGCACTGGGCAGGTGTAAGAGCCTGTCCACCCCGGAGGTAAGGTAAGGTAAGGTAAGAAGGGGAGCTAGTGACTCTGTGATGACCCCCAATGACTTATCTATTATGAAATCTGAAATCCGACCATGAAATGGTGGTGTCTGCTATCCACGATGATGAATGACTCAAGCCTCTTTTGTTGACGCTAAAAATTGTTTCCGTTTAATGCTCTATGACGTCATAAATTACAATGACGTCATATTCACACCAGACTCGTATGTGTCAGTAAAGGATGTACGTTTCACTGATTTATAAATTGTGGAAAATATTGTCTAATATGTCGAGGCCGGAAACTTTTGGGATGACCCTCGTACACATACAGCATGTGCAGATTTAGAACAAATTCTACACCGTGTCCGGAGAAAAATCCTACGGTTTTTTCAACATATCTTTGTCAAACCTTAACCTATTTTCATAATTTTTGGCGCGAGTCGTTCTGAGTATTCACTTTATTAAACTGTTAAAATATTTTTTACATTGCCATGTCACTACGTAGAGCTGACGTAATTATGGCGTCGTCAAAAAAGCGGTTTTCGTTGTATCCGAGGTGAAAAATGCTAAGAGTGTTTCGGTTAATAACTTTAACAAATTTGAACGTATGTTTATAATTTTTGGTAGGAAACATTGAAAAAAGTAACGCGCAACTGACAGTATATTACTGACAGTCCACTTTGTCTGAATACTGACGCCACTTTACCGTGTAAAATAAAACACTCTTCGTATTCTTATTTTACTCCATACCAAAACAAACAGAAATGCAGAAAAATAGTTTTTTTTGGCTGTAGCTGCCTTAGTTGTCAGCAAAAATGACATAATTAACAAACTATTAACGAACTTTTGAGTCAACAACTTTTTTACAAATGTACACTACCGCGACGCTAACGCATGCTGCAGAAATGACGCTGCTCGCTGATAACGGCAGCTGCACAACGACGTTCCCGTTGTGCACGTGACGGCCACACTTAACATGGCGAAAATCAAGATTAGGTTAAAAATTTGATAAAAAGTAACCTATTTCTATGCCAAGAATGTTTTGAGCTTTTTACTGCAATTTCCTTTCAGTAGTTTTCCTTTTTTGTATTGCAGAGGCTCATTTAGACGTTATCTGTCCGCAAAAATGGCATTTTCGTGACGTAACGATTACAGTAGCTATATTTAGTGAGAAGTAAATTTTGAAGACAAGTTTTAGATGCTTTTAGTATAGCGTATCATTGCGCTAATGTGTGCCAAAAATTATAAAATAAGTTTAAAATTGTTGAAGTAATTCAGGAAATAGTGTAGGTTTTTTTCCGGACACGGTGTACATCTGTAAGTCTATGTGATTCTTTTTCTCACGAAATTTACACCGTTTACATAAACGATGACTAAGTCCACGTATCAGACAAATTCCGTCACAGTGTTTGCTTTGATTCAAAAGCCACAGCCAGTTACACGTAAAAAGAGTTTTCAAATTTAATAAATAATCAAACTGTGATTATAATCTAATAATAACAGTGATAATTTTTTAAAGCGGGCGCAGAGCGACAAAAATGAACTGTCCTGAAATGACATGAACTATAATATAAGTTTTTTTCAACTTTCTGACGAACCAACCAATGTGAGTTGAAAGTTTTCAACTTCTAATTACCGCTGCTATGCTCGCTGAAACTATTGTTTACTTTTCTAAACGATATAATGTTAGTCGACCAATATTTCAATGAATGAAATGCGATTAATATACGCGTATAAAAAGCCAGCGTTGAGTAGCTTACTTTTTGATTGATTGACAGATTTATGGAATCTTTTTTTCACGTACTGATTTGCGCTTAGATCGACGACGACCAGAGCGGCCACATTGACCTGCAGGAGCTGAACAAAGCCCTCGAGTTGGTTGGAATTCGCATTCCCGGCTACGAGCTGCGAGATCTGGTAGCAGCCGCCGACCGTGAGGACAACGATAAGATCGACATCGAAGAGTTCAAAGACGTAAGCACCAATTTGTATAGGTTTCAACACGGTCTACAATGTATTATATATAAACAATATAAATGACTGTTTATCAAAACGTCACTGTGACGTCATCGGCAGTAACGCGTAACCAGTTTTTTTGAAAATTAAATAGCATTTTTAGCTTGAACATTTTTAATGATGAAAAATCGGTAGGCGGTCATGTTAAAAAATCTAGAGTTTTGTCGTTTTTCAACTAAATCAAATCGTGTTGAAACGAATGCTTATTTCATAGCCGTGATCGACGGCGTGTTCTGCTTGGACGCAGGTGTGACATTAAACAAACGCGAAACATCAGTCTTCACTTTTGACGGTTTAAGTGGAGTGAGATTGTTTACGCTTATAACACTCCAGACATTGTAGTAAAAAATAAAAAAACTAAGTAGACCTGGGTCATAAAATAGATAAAACTTTTTTATAGTGTGGTGTTTATCTTATGCAATGCAACGCACACAACGCAAGATAGTAAGCAGAAAACTCCACCTACGCAGCTGACGCAAAAAAACGCACGCAAGCCAGTACGGAACAAGCGCAAGTTACGCAACTAACGCATTTGAAGCAAGCAACGCAGTTGTACATTACTCGATGTTGTAACACAATAACACGATATCTCATTAAAAATTTGTGAGAAACACACATTAATAGTAAAAATCAGAATACAACAAATGACCAACAAAAAATATTAACAACCCAATAATCGTGGAAGTAGGCCTAACTATACAAAGTCAAAGAGGCATATATAACCAAAAACGATTGCATGTGGATATTAGATTAGTGTCGCATACAAGCAGCCTAACACAAATTTATGCCCACGCGCATGGACGTGTACAATTACAAGCAGTACACGTGGCTGTACGCACGTTGTTTTGTGTGCACTCAGTTGTACACCCAGCTCAAGATGAAGTATGACGTCAAGGGACAGCTGCACAAGTTGATCAAGCCGCCAAAAGAAGAGATTGTCGTCAAGAAGAAAGAGGACTTCATCGTTCACACGCTACGCATGGAAGAGCAGATTGCTTTCTCCAATTGGATCAACTTGTGAGTAACTAAGTATCCATATTTTTGCTCTGACGCTTATTTGTTTGATGTACCAGATACCAGTCTCTGCATTATCCAGTGCAGCTTGGTTAATATAAATAAATTTTATCACTGAAGTAAATAAAAGTATAATAACATGACAGTATCAATCAGCAGCAGCTATGAGCAGCCAGAAGTCGGTTTTTAGCAACCGTTTCTTGAAAACACTTTAAATCAATGTCGCAAACAAAACTCTGAACTCTGGAAAAAAAAATATCCGCACAACACTACCTTGTGTCACTTCTTGTACTAAAGGATAAATTTGTGGGTGCAATGGCTTGCTGCCTGCTCATCTATTATAATTAAGTTTTTATTAGTTAATATACATTGTAGTTAGCCATTGTTGTGCTTTTCTCGGTGCAATTTTTGAAAATTAATAGTTTACAAGGTAATGTAGCGATACATTTTAGGTCTGATACATTGTAGGTGTTAATGTTCGTTTCGTGGGAAATTGACTGGCGAGTCGGCCGGCAAACTGATTTACTGATTTTGTAAGTTGGTCAATAGGCCTATTTAGAAAAAAAAATATGAACAAGAGTTTGATGCCATGTTTTTGACTTAAGATGTAAACATACGATTTGCGCTTTTGTTCGTGTCAGAAACTTCAAAAGCGACCCCGACTGCGCTAAACATCTACCGATAGCAGACGACGGCGCCGACTTGTACGAAAAGTGTAAAGACGGCATCCTGCTTTGGTTGTTTGTTTGTCGTTCTTGAGTTAACTCGTAGCTTGTAACAGACAGTAGTGTCACGGCAAGGGGAAAGGGTCATTTCATCATCATCATCAATGAATATCCGGAAGCAGGCCAAGAGGCCTCTATTTCCGTCCGGAGTAGATAACATTTACACAAATATCAATCAAAACTAAACTAATACTGTTTTCACATTGACTTCCGGTACTAGATGTCAGATTTATAGTCATAATACAAACTAAAACCACGCCAAATCGAATCAAAATGTCTCTTAAAACTATTAACACTGCATGCTGATACAACATCATCAGGTAGTGAGTTCCAAATCTTAGCTAATCTATTTACAAAAAATGTTTACGAAGATCATATTTACGTAACTGAGGCACTAATTTGTATCTATGACCCCTAGTATCATATCTTTTTTCTAACACAGATTTATAATGCAACTGTAACACGAAATTGGTATCATGCTTATTATTTACATATTTATATAACTGAATCATATCCCCTCTTAATTGCCTATAGCGTAAAGTTGGTAATTTCAAAGCACGTAATCTTTCTTCATAAGAACTACTAGAAAGACTCCTAATTAATTTTGTTGCCCTCATTTAAACTTTTTCAATTTTTTCTATATCGCACATCCTTCTAGGAGCCCAAACAGTATTGGCATACTCCAAATGTGGTCTAACCAAACTCTTATATAAAACGACAAAACAGTCTCGAGATAATTCTCGAAAATTTCTTTGTATAACTCCCAACATAGAATATGCTTTACTGACTATTTTGTTAATATGTTGACCAAACAACAAAAAAGGATCAAACAAAACTCCCAGATCCCTTTGCCTTTCACATTTTTGCTTTTCGGGAATTTTTTTGTTGGAAAATTTAAAAAAAAAATCTAAATTTTGCGATGAATGTTTTCCATTATGGACAAATTAAGGGGCAAAACTAAAACTTTGAACACCCAAAATCTCCTCTGTCGCAAATGTGCAGTTGTCTGTCTAAAAATTCCAACTTGATACTCGCCCATACTTTTGTCGCAGCAGTAATAACCCAATTGCCTTACATATCCATCATAAAGCACAGAATAAACAACAACAGCTCCAACAATATTTTTGCCGCCGAACAAAATTGCACACAACTACTTTATATCTGTACTGTTCGTGCAATGCAGATTATATAAAGCTAAAGGTAAAACTGTTGTATAGCTCTTAATAAGAAACCCATAACTACAGATCATCACCTGCCATGATATGGGATCACTCCGTGTTAGCTGCCACCCGACACAGGTGAACGCGCCTCGCCTGAACCCCAGCCAGACAGGCCGGTACTGGATTTACTTACCCCGGAGGGATGGAAAGCTGCGTTGACCAGTAGGGTATTATTATAGCGCTATTGTAGTGGGTTCGATTCCTGGACGGACCCCTCAAAAATTGCCAGGCCCCAAAACAGTCACGTGGTCACGTGTCCAGCGGGTGGACCAGGAAAAACACGATTGACTAGGCCTTCTACTCCGAGCTCATCCATGTAGCGGAGCTTTACCCCGGGAACATAGAAATTCTGGCTTGAAAACCGGCGGGGCGCTAGTCCTTCACCAGTCCTCACCCAGGCATAAAGGTAGCGGTCAACGGCTTCTTCTTCGAAGA
>Ga0056128_1012733_pt1 | contig 10251 bp, 5 predicted proteins | sample WorMetLIZISLAND2_FD_71113 | JGI IMG/M metagenome (GOLD analysis project Ga0056128, IMG submission 71113) | Marine gutless worms symbiont microbial communities from Max Planck institute for Marine Microbiology, Germany - Olavius geniculatus... ... | reverse complement strand
GACATTTTTGACTGTAACGTGAAAACCAATTATCAGATTTTGATAATTTTTGGCACAAAAATTCCGGACACGACTTGCCATCAAACGACCATTTAGTTTCCCACCTCATCCAACGTTTGTTTCTGCACTACCTGGGGAAAATACAACCAGCGAAATATCACTTTTTTATCCAGTGCAATATGGTTGCTTACTTAACATAATGAGTAAAAACACATTTTGTTCACATTTCTGACACTTTGGCTGACATTTCATCCAGTTGTTCATTTTTCAACTGCCTGTAGTAAAATTGCTTGCAGTGTTGGCTCACTATGCGAACACAGGCAAGGAGATGCTTTCTCCATTCATTGACAGCAGTATCGATAAAGTTCTGCTCCTGACCAATCCAGGCTGTACCAGTCACTGCTTGATTTCACAAACATTCCTAAACTTCATCTGGTAAACACACTGCTGCATGACCCTTGGAATAGACCGGCTGTTGGAGCTCACAGATTAAGAGAGATGGAATTTATCGATGTTTTTCATTCATTTTAACGCGTATTAGGCTTGGTCTGATTTCCCCAGGTAGTGCAAAAACAGACGTTGGATGAGATGGAAACTAAAACACTTATTTAATAGCCAGTTGTGTCAGAAATATTTCTGCCAAAAATTATTAAAATCCGCTGATCTTTATTTAAGTTACGATCGATAATGCCGGGGATGTTTTTTTAGGTTTTCTGTTTATTTCAACACATATTTCACTTGATCTGCTTTCCCTAGGTAGTGCAGAAGCATACATTAGGTGCGGTGGAAAACTAAATGGTCATTTGATGGCAAGTTGTGTCAGGAATATTCGTACCAAAAATTATCAAAATCCGATAATCGGTTTTTAAGTTACAGTTAAAAATGTTGGGGATGTTTTTTTGGGACACAGTGTATATGTGTCTGAAAACACCCCCAACATTAACGAATGCATTTAAACCATCATATAACCATCATATTTTATTTTTGTTTCGTACAAATATTTCTGACTTTGTCTACAGGCATCGACACATGCAAAAAGTTGATGCAACAAGTTGCACAAGCAGCAGCAGTAGTACTGTAGTAGCGCAATGCAGCAGTAGCTGGTTGTTGTCGTTGTTTTGTGTACACGGTGTTTAATAAAAAGGAACGCTTTTTCTCGCAATTCTCATAATTCGCACAAATGATGATCAATTTATACAAAATGTTTACCAGCTGTAGCTGAAAAAATACTAATTCAAAATATTGCAACAAAATATGGCAGTTGATTAAATCTTCTTTGCTAGTCGTGACGTAATGCTGACGTCATAATGTGTCAAGGGTACAAGCTTGATAGTCTCAACTGGTGCTGGCAGTTGCTACCCAGCTTCGATGGTGAACTTAATCTGGTTCGCTAATGAAAGATGTTTATCGTGTCGGCACTAAACAACATGGGGACATGAAATCAAGCGTCTTGTGATCCAAAAACGCAACCATTTTGCAAGCTCGGTGTGCTAGTGCACTGTTTTGCTCAAACATGTGAAATTCCAACTATCCCCACAGACACGTAAATGCGATCGCTTTGCATGTTTTTGTGGCTGCAACTGTAAAACTTCGAAAATCTGTCATCGGCAAACCAAATTTTTCACCATCGATAAACAGCACCAGTTGAGATTATCAAGCTTGTACCCGTGACACATTATGATGTCAGCATTACGTCACGACTAACAAACAATATTTAATCAACTGCCATATTTTGTTGCAATATTTTGAATAAGTATTTCTTCAGCTACAACTGGTAAAAATTTTGTGTAAATTGATTATCATTTGATTGAATTATGAGAAGAACAAAAGGGGTCCCTTTTTATGAAACACCGTTAGTGGTAGTAGCAGTACGTGGTGCAGTAGTTACCGGCTGCGCAGTCTGTCCAGCTGTGAGAGCCTATCCTTCAGCTCCATGCTAAGCCTCATTCTCTCAGACTCCACGTTGCATCTGAGGGTCGTCAGGCGATGTCTGTTGCCAGCGATCAGTTCCAGGCGGTCCTTGATGGAGGATTCCAGTTCCAAGCGCTGTTTCTCCAGTGACACCAAGTGGTCTTCAGTCTTGTAGACGCAGCGACGAACGAAATCTACCTCTAACTTTACCACGTTGAATTCTACCATCGCATCCTGACCAGACATCGTAGTAGCAGTAGTGGTGGCAAAAGGTTAAAAAGTGTGTATAACTATTAATGGTAAACCATCTCAGAGCTACGGAGCGTCATCAGCCGTATGGGATCACACAGTGTTACCTGCCACTCGACACAGGTGAATGCGAACACATTCCCAGCCAGACAGGCCGGTACTCAATTTACCTACCCCGAAGGGATGGAAGGCTAAGTTGACCATGGTGGTTGGTTAGGCCTATATACCGAAATAATTTACCTGTCCGCAGACAGTCACCCATCCTACAGTAATAGGCCTAACCAAACTCACGACCTCTTGATTGTAAATACAACGTCCTAACCATTATACCACCAAGCTACCATCGTTTCTGGAGTGATACATCTGTCCTAGAACTGGTAAGTAGACAGCAGCAGTAGCAATGTGTGTAGTAGTAGCTTGATAGACCTGTTTGCGATGTCGTTCCTTGTGAAATTGTCTCACAGCCTGCTCAAGGTAAAGGTTTAACTCGTCCATCTTGCTCGTAATGTTGGCTTTCTTCACCGAGTCTTGATGCACGACGAACATCATATTGTTCACGTCCTCCTGTATAACGTACGCATATACACGACCACATTTGCAATTTTGCACGGCCCGCAATCAGAAACGACAACAGCGACGACTCTACGCCGTCAGCCACTGCCACTGCCAGCGTCACCGCAGCTGCTGCAACAGCTACTCTGATATATCTGATATGTGTGGGGTCTGCCTCATTGCACCACGCTCGATCTGGAGTAGAGATCTTGTCCCGCCATTTTAAAGACTATCTGGCAAAAGTTTTTGCTGTATAAAATAATATTTGCATAGTTACTTGAAAAACAGCATGGCCTGAATTTGACAGGACCTGCATTTTCAGTCGCCCCATAAACGTCGCTAGTTTTTTTTGCCGACTGTTAATCTTAACTAAGCTTAACCGGAGGCCTTATAGCTGCTATACCTGCTGTCTGTCGTCGTCTGTTTGTGACGAAATGAAAGTCGTAGGGGGTCGGCGACGGTACCTTTGGATGGGACGATAAAAACTTTTTGAAAGCTGTCAATAGTAACCATGTCTCCACCTGTAGCGGTTTGACCGCAATTTTCAAGGCAAAGTTTCATCGTCAACCTATCGGTCGCCGAATTTCAGAAACGACGAGAGATATGCCGAGATTGCTATTGACCACTAATAGGAAAACACATAAGGCCTTTCAGATGACATGAAAATCATGAACCTTGGATGACTCTAAAAGGTCATTACGTACTATTGAGGCTAAACGGCACGTCGTAGGGGGTCAGCGATGGTAGGTCCCGCCTGTTGGATAGGGCGATGACAACTAAGTAGTAGGCATAACCATGTCTCTATCTGCAGCAGTTTGGCAGCAATTTTAAATGCAAGTTATCATATCGGTAACTAGAGACTAAAAAGTGTTTACCTATTTAGTTATTTTTTATCGATATTTCAGATCTAAGTCATTATTTGTTCACGTTGAAATTGTATTCGTTCAACGTTAACTATGCTTATTTTTAACAGAACCGCGTCCTGAAAATTGATACGCCTACATCGGTCAACTTAATTCGCGTATTACAGTTTAGCAACGCCTATTAGCTGGTTTACAACGTCTGAAGCGTGTATAAGCAAGTGCGCGATAAAATCGTTCCAATTAGTGACGAATGACTCGATATCAATTTCGACACCATAGGCCTATTTACAAAATGTCGCGATATCAATATCGTTCGCGTTTGCTGGCCTTCGTAGACCCGCACACTAGCGAAAGCTGGGCTTTTTGTTGTTCTTTTCGATAGGTCAAAGTCAAAGTCAAAGCCAAAGCCACATGATTTCGTGTAAGTCAAATATCACTACACTGTTGTCCCACTGGCTGTGAACCCCGCCCGTACAGCCTTGTGGTTACAATCAAGCCATATTGCATTAGATTAGCTTATTGTAATCTGCCCTCGATTGTCTTGTATTCCACGCACTCTGTACCGCCATCTGCATCTGTAGACAATGCTGTCTGGTTTGTCCATTCAGCCGAGCTAGCGTATAAAATGTACTTACTGCCTGGCCTGCCGCATGCGGCTCACACGATTTGCGAGAAAAAAGAAGATCGATCGTCGCGAACGACCGTCCACTAGAATTCGCCATATCGCTCAATTATTTTTCGAAGTGAGTATTATATCGTGCTTTCATCGACGCAAAAGACGGATAATTTAACGTAGGCCATATATATGTACATTGTAAAACGGTCCAGTGAACTTAGTGATCAATATTTTTGCTTTCAGCGACAAATAACTGTTTTTTTCTGCAGTTCAAACGAGGCATAATTTTAAAATACGCCTGAAATGGCCATAAATGTGAGTTGTTTGCGCAATTTGAAAAAAAAATTGTCTTTCATCCTTTAAACCTATGCTGCTGTTCTGAACAACAAAAGACGGAATGGCAATATTTGCAACGGTAACAGACGGCAAACTGTTGAGTCGGTGTAGTTATAACTTGCTACAGGAAGGGGTCAATATGACAGCGTGGTGGTTCGTGTGTGACGTCGTAGCCTATCTGTGAACATGATTCAACTGGCGTCATCTCAGGAATCAGCTGCGAAGTTTTCAACCGACTAGAGACGGCTGTGTCACAACTGCAGAGTGATGTTGCTGAAGGATTTGCCGACGCTCCTATATAGTCCTGCTGCGGGTAAGGCTGAAAAACATGGACCTAATTTACAAAACTTCGTAGCCTGCTAGAAATTTTCATAACATCTTCCTATAGGTATTTTTCTTCTAGGTTAATGTTCCTAATTCGTCACCGCAGGAGTTGCCCAAAGTTTTTGCGTAAGTTGGGCTATTCCTAGGTTTTTCTAGGTATTTTTGTGAAGCGTTTTTTTCTTCCTATAGGTTATTCCTAGATCGGACTTTCTGCGCAGGTTTGGCCTAAGAACGATCTAAGAAACTTTGCAAATTAGGCCTTAGAAACATAGATGTATAAACGTTCCAGAAAAAAATAAAAAACGTTAAAAAACGTAAAAAAAACGTGGCAAAAATAAAAAAAAAACGTTTAAAAACGTTGATAAAAAACGTTAGCCTTAATTTGTTCGACTTTTTGCCTAAAACCTAATGCTGTAATTGCAGTACAGCTAGAACTAAAGAAAGAGATAAAATTTTATTCAATTTCAATTCAACCGTGTAGTCAAGACCACGTATTACTAGACTAAGTAAGTAAACTACCACCACTATAACATATTAAATTATTAATTCGTTTATGTGGCTTTAAAAGCCCTTCTCGACGTTCTCGGTAGAATTTTCAAATTTTGGTAAACGTTTTTTAAAAAGTATATAAAACGTTGAGAAAATGAAAAACGTTAAAAAACGTAGAAAAACGTGGCAAGAATAAAAAAACGTAAAAAACGTTTTTACATCTATGTCTAGAAGGATGAAAGCGAATAATAAGCAGCTCAGAAAATTAATCAACGCATAATACGATACTGAGAGAGCATTTACAGTATGCTAAGCGCGCATATGCTATCGCAATAGCGTCCGTCTATTGGTTCGTCTGTCCGTCTGTCACACGGTTGGAACAGTCAGAAACGGGACAAGCTAAAATCACGAAATCTTCACTGTGTGCTGCCACTAAGACTCTAGTTTTTGTGACCATATTTGCGATTGTCAACAGATTAGTCGCCGTATATACGTATTTTTACTTCACCTTTATGAACATAAGAAAAACTAAATTTCGTACCAGAAAGTTCATAAAAATACAACCATTTCGGCATTAAATTCATAAAATTTTCTATCGAAGTATACGCTTGTTAGAAAACACAAACTATGCAAAAGTAGGTTTACTTAAGCATAAGTACGATAGCGAACACGTTTGGCCGTAACTTCAATGAAAAATACTGTACAAAACACAGACATTGTCGACTCTGGTACAATCACGCCTATAGGACGTTGATCGACGTTTTAAGACTAGTCGTAAAATCAAACAAAAATCAAACAAGACACATAGCTGACCTTAACTAACTTTTTTTTACCTATACATTCGTTTGATCCTATAGCTGCTATTCATTACTTGTTTGACTTTCAACCTCAGCTGTTTGCTATTTCTATATAAGCTCAAGTATAGGCCTACAGCAAGTACAAAACTTGTGTGTAGAGAGAGAGAACGTTTATTTGTCTCAGATACATTCACACGGTTACAATAAACAAAGGGCTACAACTGCAGTCATGAGTGGTAAGTTTTTCGCGGTAATTTTTTCGCTCTATTTACATGTGTTATACATTTTATTATGTAATAGATATTACATGATTGGTTACTACTTAATTGCTTAACTTTACTTTGAAATGCTGCAGTTGCAGGCTTACAGTAAATGTACATAACTTTTTATATGCAAGTAATTTAACAAGAGTATATTTTCAATTCCCATAGTAAACAGTTATTCGAGTTTTTTGATATACATCCAGAACATTTTCGATTGTCACTTGAAGTAGGATTATCAGATTTTAATAATTTTTGATACTAATATTTTTGACACAGCAGGTCATCAAATGACAGTCCAATTTCCCACCACATCAACATTTGCACCATAATTATTAAAATCTGATAATTCTGCTTTGAGAGATAATTGGACACGATGTAGATTGAATGTACTGATGTATGTTTTAGCTCAAGTACTTATAATCATATCTTCGTCAGATTCCGATTCTTCGGACGAAGAAGAAATGATTTTTCGCCCCGGTAAATATAATCAGTTTTACGCACCTGTATTAAACTCAATATATAGATAGCCTACGTGCTTCACAGTACAGTTGTAATACCAGTACATTAAATTAGAAATATAGTAGACTGTATAGTGAATCGAATGTTCTGCAAGTTTAACTGTATAGGCCTTATTGCAAATTACAACACGATAGGCCTAGACAGCGCAACAGGCTGTTAATGCAGGACTTTGTATCTTCTGTAACATGTACCAAACTTGCAGGATATAGCCTATCGCGTTAACGTGTCTCTACAGGGTAGGTAAAAAATTAGACCTGTTTGATAACTTTTCAATGGTTAGCGGTAAAAAGATTCAAAATCTTTTACAGAAAAAGGCTGAACTTACATAGCAGAGCATTCAAATATTCTTTGTTTAATTGGCATAAATCTTCTTTACCTTGCAATTGAGTATTTGTTTGCACTCCTATATGCCTGAGATCATTAAACTGAAAAACTTGCTGCTAAAAGTTCATATTTTAATTATGTGTATTATTCGACGCTGACGCACTGCAAAGTCACAAAATTTAAGACAAGTAATTTCAGCAAAGCTCACGTGACGCGAGATTGCAGTGGTCCTGCCACTTTGGCGATCAGCGTAGGCCTACAGCAATAAGATATTAATACATCTTGATAGAGTACTTAAGTTAAATTTGAGGCCTCCGTGTGAAAGACTCCTTGAATTTAAAAGGCTAAAATTTAGATTCTTAAAATGTACGTTCTATGCTAAAAAATGTCATATGCAGCTTGCCTAGGTCCATCTCTCAGCTTACTGTTAGTAAAAAGCTTAATGTAAAACTTGTAAAAAGTAGCTGTGTGAACCATGCTTGTATTTGCTTGTGTTTAGGACGTGGGTCCCGGCGAGATCGTGTCAATTTCATCCGCCGTATTTTGTTACGAATCTCGAGACTGTTGACACTTATCGTGCATCAACTCTGCTACCAGATGAATTTCAATCGCCTAAATTTCCCCAAGCAAACTTGCAGCGCCGGGCGGCCCAAATTTCTAGTTTTATTTTGTTTCTTAAAGTTCAAACATACATAGCGCCGATTTACGGTATTTGTAATCTAACACTTCTTATACACTAAAATAGCAAAAAAATCTGTAGTCTACCAGAAGCGTTTTCGTGGATGTAGCTTCACTAAAATGCGTTCGCGGCCGGAACGCTAGCCGCGAACCCCGGCGGGTGAGCTTAAAGCGCTCTCCAGACCTCCTAGAAAACGTATGCCTACTTTCCCTTATTCCCCTGCACCACTCCTAACGTCTTCTGCGTCTCAATTCATCAGACACTGCCCAGGTATTAATTAACGATCAACGGATGATGCCAGCACAGTTTGACTCATAAATACACATGCCATTTTTGAATCACGCGTGCATATGATACACGAATGATACTCATCTTAACGCACGAAACGTGAAACACGCTGCCATTCCAAGACAGCATAAAATATTTACTTACTTAGTAAAATTATCAAAAGCACAAGAAGAGCAAACACCTATCGCCCCTTTCAGAATGTCTCTTGCACTGGCCAGGCACATTCTGAACGACGAAAATGTGAGAATGATCGAAAATCATCGACGCTACAAATTGTCATCAAATACGCGCTCACTGGCGTCGCATGGTATAAGCTACTTGTGGGGACTTGTAGTGAATCAGTACCGATAATAAGGTTGACTGTAGAATGAACCACAAGAATGATATGTATAGGATGTTGCAGTTTGCCGACAGGCACTGTGAAATTTAAGACAGAGATTACGAATGCTCAAAATTTTAATTTCGCTTTTAAATTTTCCCAAAAATGTGGGCTTTTCAGCTTCAAACATTATATTTTTGGACGAAAATTTTCGGACAAGAAAAAGATCGTCCGACTTCAGAATTAAAGGGAAAAAAGGGGCTAAACTGAGGCATTTTATTATGTAATAGATATTACATGATTGGTTACTACTTAATTGCTTAACTTTACTTTGAAATGCTGCAGTTGCCACTGAATCGAACTATGTTGATAATGTGGTATACCTGGACTTTGAGAGCCTGTTTGGCAAGCGCCTTGCGGCTGAGTTGTATCTGACCGAGCTGTGCTATCAACGCTTTCTTCTGCTGTATCAGCTGCAATGTCTCCGGCGACGTCGAAATGCCTTTCACACGGTTTATTCGTCGCTTCATCCGGTCTAACTCCATGTCCTAAACACGTACATGCATCGTCACACAATCTGTGATTGTGTTCATTAAGCGTGTTACTGATTACAATTATATTGCTGTAACCGTGTTTGTGCTATAACAATGGGTGCATGGCCAGCATTGGCGGCAATTGTACCCTTCTGCATGCCACCCTCCTATGTTACTAATTTTCACTACATTTGTGTGGTTCTGCAAAACAAACTATCCATCTACTGTTGAACTATATACTACTATACTGGTTATATAGTTATGGAAAAAGTACATTCAAAAAAACTAAAATACATCTACAATCGCCACTTAAACTGAATAGCCTACACAATAATTTCAATGTAAAATATAGCTCACATGAATGACAAAGTACAGATACGCTCTGTTCTATAACACACAAGAATGTCTGCAGTGTTTTAATTTCGCCAACAAATTTGCGGCCGTCCGCGTCCGTCTAGTTGCCATAGATCGTATGGACAGCCCGCGACACGCCAGCAGTTGTAAGCAAACATTTACGCGAGATATGCATCGTTTTCCGCCTCTTTTCACGTTCAATGGTCGTAACCTTTGACCTTTGACGATTGGCACACCAGTTACTCCTGCTCCTGGAAGTGTTGGTTTTTCTATGTCTTTTGTTTCCAAGTCAGAAGCCCGTACGGGAACGACAATAGGACAGACGGAATAGACAGACGGACGGACGAGCAAGAGCCATAGCGCGGCCTATTACGAGGGAGGACGGCCGCATAATAATTGGTCTGTCAGAATTATTTTTGTTAAAAATCGAAATCAGCAATTCGATCATAGTAGGACTGAGCAGAGCCGCAGGGCTTAAAAAAGCTTTCGCAACTTCAAAGAATCTAGGGAAGACACTGGGATAACATTTTATATGAAAACGTTCCTTCCTTCTTCAGTGATCGTAAGTTTACATTTCATACTAACATAAATTGATATTTATAAAAAATGATATTTTTATTAATGCTGTAAAAACTAGAAAGCAGTCATAGCCCGCAGGTACCTCCGCCAAGGCAATGTTATTCGCCAGGCGGCGTCATCATATTCACTTTGCCAGCGGTTCCTTTATGCCCCCTTTAACGCAATGGTAACGAAAATTTCAAAGTGATCCAGAATCCAGGATTCCTGCCGGATCACGCCCAAAATTGAATCACTGGTAGTTTATGCCATTCCCGAC
>Ga0056128_1012732_pt1 | contig 10251 bp, 5 predicted proteins | sample WorMetLIZISLAND2_FD_71113 | JGI IMG/M metagenome (GOLD analysis project Ga0056128, IMG submission 71113) | Marine gutless worms symbiont microbial communities from Max Planck institute for Marine Microbiology, Germany - Olavius geniculatus... ... | reverse complement strand
AAACGCAAAAAAACCATAAAACATTGTTGAATTTTGCAAGTTGATTTCATCTGACTAATCACCGGACCAAAACTACAATTTATGTGGGACGATGGCGGGCCACATGAAATCCCCTCACGGGCTGCATGCGGCCCGCGGGCCGCGGGTTGGACAGCACTGGTCTAGAAGTTTATTGCATTCTTATACCATGCTAAATTTTATCGTTATGATATGATATGCTGATGTGATTGATGTGACATTTAGTCCAGGCATATGATGTGCTTATTGTCAGGCAATGATGCACATTCAGCAACAGCAGCAGCAGCAGCTGCTTGCCAGTCAGAATGGGACACTGTTTGGTTCTCAGTCGATGTACTTGCAGCCACCTGCTGTGACAACCAGCTCTGCAGCATCTACAGAAAGTATGCTGAGCCAGATTTAATGTGTGATTTAATGTTTAAGCCATTTAGTACAAGCTTTGTTATGATGACAGCATTCTTTTTGCGCTTGATTATTATAAAGGCTATCGTCATACAGCTGGTGACTGTTGAATCATGCTAACCACTTGTCGTGAGGTTGCCTGTTCGCTGACAGCATCTGTAAATAAGTAAGCACACTTAACATCTGGCAGCCTCAGCAAACAGTTGTTGCTTGAAATGTTCGAAACTGCTGTTTCGCTCTCAAAGTTTGACTGGGAGACTGTTCCAGATTATTGTGCTGTGTTGCATGATACATTCATGTCATTTAGAGTATACTCTAATACAGGGGTCTCAAACTCGTTTATGGGTGCGGGCCACACTGCAAGATATCACTCACTCGGTGGGCCGCATTGTTTTTTAGGACGACAAAAATGCAGTAAATAAAGTAATTAATACAAATGACGAAAGTACAATATAGTTACTTTTGCAGTGTAGTTCAGAACTTCAGATTTTCTCCATCTCCAACAAACTCTGACCACTCATTTGGCAGCGATTGGCAGAAAGCAGAGAATCGACCTTAGGCTTGAAATTACGGGTGGTGGCCAATGGTGATGTTGCCTTCAGATGTTCATCAGTGAGTCTTCATCGCAAAGCAGATTTGTTGAGAAGAACTGCTCACAAGTGTACGACGTACGTATTGCCAAACATCGCCGTTATTTTGGCGGCTGCAGAGACTAATTTCATATACTTTTCTCTGGAAGGAAACTTGTATAAATCAGGACCACCAACATCCGTGTACTTGGTGTCACACTGCAAATTCAATTCTTCCATCTGGACTTCTTCAGAAACGCTTTCTGCATCAACAGCCGACAAAGTGGCAAAGAGTGCAGAATGTGCTTCAAGATCCCTGAACTCTTGTAAAACGTTCGCAAAAAAGGAGGGACTGTCTGGCGCCAACGTTGGTCACTGCCAGCACCAGTATGTGGCTCCGCTAAAGTAAACGCAAGTGAGAAAAATAGTAATTTCGCTGCATTACCTAATGGAAGAAGAATGCTGTAAAATGAATAAAACGACTTATTTTATTCCATTTTTTAGAATTTTAGATATTGTGTCGCTGGCCGCAAATAACGCCTTCGCGGGCCGTATGCCACGAGTTTGAGACCCCTGCTTTGATACATAGCCATTACTGTATCATATTAATGAATTTAAATGATTTGAATACAGTAGGGCTTTTTGCAGTCTGGAAGCTGGATGCCATTCTTGTTGCTTGACCAGCAGTGTCAAAGCACAAAGGGTGTATGTGATTCCATTGTTCATAGCAATGACTATCAATTGCTCAGTGAATAAAATATTTATATAGTGCCAATTATCGAAAGATCGAATCTGAGGTGCTGGCGTGTGAGTGACTAGATGTGAAAAGGTAAGGTTTAATGACAGTTATTATGTCATGCTTAATTGGTTATTATTTGGTAGTCTGTTGCGTGTGAATAGGTGTTTCTCCATGGCAGCATGTAGCTTCGGCACAGCCAGTTGTGACATTGGCTCGACCAGCGTCAGCATCTGCAGTGGTAATGGCAGCCGCTTCAACGCAGACACAAGATGACTCGGTCGATGTCGGTCCCACGGCGGCACAGAATGCTGCCAAGCTGAATGAATCCTGCAATCAGACGCTGCCACTCACCGATGGTGTGAGGTCACCAGAACCGCTGCCAGTCAAACCAGTGTCAGATATGTCAGTGGCACATGGGTTAGCTGGCTCCGAACTTGCTCAGAGTTCATCTGGCGTGGCTAACTGGTCATGTAGTGCTGTGCCTAGATCATCAGCTGTAATCACACAGGGTACTACCAGCAGCACGGCTCCAAGTTTCATAGACCGACAGACAGCCAGAGTTCGACCGCGAATCTTAACTCATGTCATCGAGGGATTTGTGATACAGGAAGCCACTGAACCCTTCCCGGTATGCTGCCTTGTAATGAATGCTTGCTGGATTCTTGCTATGGATTACCGTTATGTACTTTGTATGCTGTATGAATTTTTGATGTGATGGACAGATATATAGAGGCCATTTTTGTCAGTGTCCAGTTGTTATGTGACCAAGCCATTTGTTGCGGTCAATAACAGTTTTGTCTGAAACATATAAATACCGTTAACACTGAAGTGATTTACAATGCTATGTTCTTATAAAATAGTGGTGTTTATGTTTATCGGGGCTACAAATGAAAACTGTTAAATATTGTTATGTTTTTGATCTGCTTGATGTTTGTGTCATTAAGTGAACATAGTCAATCTAATTTCACCATCAAGATCTATGCTGAGCTCTGACACAGTTGGCAACTTTGACGTGGCAAATTCACTGTGATGGACCGATGATGTGATGAATTTCTGTGGCAGGTTCATCACTCGTTTGCTAACTCATTGGTCGAGTCTTCTGATGAAGCTTCATGCAGTTCTGCTGGAGACCAGTCGGATGAAGAGTCCGACTCCTCGCCTGGTAAATGTCATTCGTTCAGTGTAAACAGTTAGCATTGCAGATGCTTAGAGCTGTTCTTTTTCATTGTTATTTGTCTAATTCACTACATTCAGTGATGCTGATGACACTACTATAAGTCAACATGGTCTTTGCTATGTACCAGTAAGGCAAAGTAAAACTCCCGTAGTCAACAGGGCTGTCTCACAGCTCTGTGTCTGCAGGGGCGGTGGTCATCTTCGTTTCATAGGCCCTGAGCCGGCAGTGAGCCGAAACTCAGCTACATAGGTGGTAGGCCAGACCTCTGTCGTTACTTTCCCAGCGGTGAAGCCGGTACCATATTATACTGCTTGGTGACAGAGGCACATGTGTGTGAACAACTTGCCTAAGGTCATTACCCGGCATTGTTCTGGTGTGGAGTTGAACCTGCACCCCTGAGTGACCTCAGGATTACAAGTCCGGCACGTTACCGTTAAACTACCGAGCCACACGCTATGTACGAGTGGTCAAGTTTAAAGATTATATGCTTTGTGGTTAATAACTTTTGTTGGAATTTTTCACTGCATCTCTAGAAAAACTTATGTTCTAAATAGCTTTGTTTTTTGTTTTCTGCATGTAAAATTTGTAAATTACTTTCATTTATGTGTGAAAAATCTAGCAGTTTGGTATTTGTTTTATTAACTGGTTAAATTTTCCGAGTCCGGTTAGCTTTTTTGAATTGTATGCGCAGCAGAGTAGCCAGGTGCCGTTTATCACACAGTTATCAGCATTAAAACACTGTAGGGTTTCTACAGGTCAGGGAAAACTGGAAAAAATCAGGGAATTTGTGTGGTCATGGAAAAATATTATTTTTGAAAAGTCGGGAAAAAGTCTGGTAAAGTGATCTTGTATCATGCAGACTGCAGACATCTATGATTTTTTGCATCGATAAATATTAAAATGCAGGCAACTTTGCAGCTTCCATTGAATATCCAAAAGTAGAAATGTTTCAGCTTCAGGGGGGCTTTGCCCCTCTGACCCCCCAACCGGGGCCTCTGTCATTTGTGCAATTGTTCCATTAATACTGTTTCATCACCTTATGATACAGTTATATCTGTTTGTCAGAATTGGTGTCAAAACTGTGAATTTTTTCCAAGGCTGATATAACTGATACAGTGTACCATGTGTGACATTTTGCAATAGTGTTATTGTTTCTATAATGTCAAGGAAATTGTCACTCCATGACTGGAAAAGTCAGGGATTTTTGTTACAGAAGACCTTAGGAACCTTGTGTATGGTTAGTGGATTATCAGGTTCGCACATTTTTGCGCAAACCTTAAAACTGGGTTTTCTTGGTTAAATCCATCAAAAAAACCTAGCCCAAACTTTGTCCAGTTTTGGTTTCTTTGTTTTTAACTTTTACCTATAAATATGCTAATTTTAGATATTATTTGATGTGGGCCGTATCTAGCTGGGGCTGGGCTAATTCTAGTAATTTACTACCTATGAAAACCCACAAAAGACATGCAATTAGGTCATCTTACAAACCTGGGTTTAACTGCAAAAAAATCAATAAGACCCACAGCGTTGCGCTTTTGTTAAAAATGGGTTTGAAAAGTTTGGTTGATCATTAAATGTATGGTAAATTTTGTACGTTTACGGTGTTTCTGTGAGTGCATGTTAAGTTGCTATAGTATTTGCGTGGTTAAGCAACGTGGTATAATTTGTTGAATGTGTACAGGAGGTAAAAAGCGCACGTCACCGCTAACAAGTCAGTCAAAGTGTTGTTTCTGCAGCCAGCGTATCACCGACAAGTTCCGCTTGCACAAGGGTCGCAAATTCTGCTCGGGAGCATGTCTGCGAAAGTACGGCAGCAATCTAATGGAGCCCACTGTCCCGTACTCAACGGAATCGTCGAAAAAGCCAACGGCTGACGAATTCAGTCTGTCCACAGAGCAGACTCGACATGAGCAGAGAAATACCAATGCATGGCAAGATGCCTATCACTCACCACAACAAATGGTACAATTGGTTTAGGTTTTGACCCTCTGTGTACAGTTAATGATTTAGACCTGTTTTCTGATTTGTTACGCAACTTGTCATTGGGGCCGCATTACGAGACTCATCTCTCTGTTTGTCAGAATTGGTGTCAAAACTATGAATTTTTTCTAAGTCTGATATAACTGGGATCCCAATTTTCAGCTAAAATGGTTTAGATAAGGTCGGGGATGGGTTAGGGTTGTGCAGTGCATTTGGTGGATAGCTGCATATAATATTGGCACTCGGTTGCGTCTTTGCTTGTTTTGTCTTGGCAGCAGGAAGTCTCATGGTTGCTAGTAAGTGATATAATCACAATTGTACAACGGTTTGTTATGTAGGTTGAATTATTTTCACTGAGTGTTATAGTTGCTGCTTTTTTTCATACGTAATTCCTGTTGCATACTTCGCCCACGTCAGTTAAGTCATTTTCATTTAGATTTTTTGCAGTTGGATAATGTTTACATGGTCATCAGACTTTTAATGATACCGAGTATGTCTGCCTGTGCCTAGATTGTGCATGTTCTGAACGGCTTGTGTTTACATCGCACTGAATATATAATATGAGCGACATATGAATCACTTTGTTGCTGTATTTGTAAATGAATAGTCAAAGACGCACGGAGCTTCAAAGCATGCAGCTCAGCAGAGTTCAGTGGATAATGCTTCACTGGACAACAGTTTACTGAGTGTGGGTCGTGACACGTCAATGCCGAGTTTCATGTCATTGCCAGCTGCAGTTGCTTCACCGCCCAGACCTCGTGCTGAGCCTGTCGACCGGCGACCATCAAATGTAGTTGCTCCTCCGTATCCCATTGACCAGTGGACGGTGAGTCAGTTTCCCTGCACATGCATCTTTGAACTATCTAAGCAAGACAAGAAAAGCCCAGCTAATGCAAAGGGGAACGCGCAACAGCGATGCATGTTTGAAAGCCCGGTGTGAACAAAATCTAAGCTTGCCCATCTTAGCAACGATGTTTTTTTTACACTCGCCAGAGTGTGCCAGATGGCACGACCGGTCTCGCTCAGCCGTTTTGGCTTAAAATCGCAAATTTCCCCCACCCCCTCTCATTTAGCACTCTCGCCGGGGGTGACCCCTTTCGAAGTTATAAAAAAGCTTTACGGATCCTGAAACTAGAGTCTTCCAGGGAGCCGATGGTGAAGATTTGGTGGTCCTAGCTTGCACCGTTTTTGACTGATCCACCTGTGACAGACAGGCAGACGGACAGAGTTGGGATGGCTAAGACGTGCTACAGCAGTAGCTGCTGTTGCGCATAAAAAGCATTGCATGAATTTTAGTCTGCATTTTTGTGCATATGGATTTTGCATTCTGCACAGTGATTACTTCATTGTTTTGACAGTGTTGTTTGGACAGCAGAAGTGTCATGCAGGCTGCAAAAAGCTCTGCCACACAAACAGTTTTTACGCGCAAAAGCAGCTACTGCTTTCAATGCGTCTTAGCCATTGCAATTCTGTCTGTCCGTCCATCCATTCGTCCGTCTGTCTGTTCGTCTGTCACACGGGTGGATCAGTCAAAAACGGTGCAAGATAGGATCACCATATCTTCACGGTCAGCTGCCTGGAAGACTAGTTTCAGGAACCGTAAAGCTTTTCCATAAATTTGAAGGGAGTCACCCTGAACGAGGGCGCTAAATAGAAAGTCGTACACTGGCTCTCGATTGGCGCTGAATTCAATGACCTTGAACGCCAAAATAGGGCGTTTTATGGATTTTTTGGTGATTTCGGACTGCGACACAAGTCTATGTCATTCACAAGGTGGTGCCACGCTACTATCGTTATACGATCCATATAGAGAATTTGGTATTTGTATATTAACTTAGCGTGAACATCCCAATTTTCAGCTAAACTACTGAACCAGAACTGCTATAGGCTTTCGCGCCTCTCGTGAGCATTAGCTCAGATTTCTTGTCATTTTAAATTTTCTTTTGCATCTGGTCTACCATGAAATAACTTCAGTGAACTTCTAGCCTGCAGCTGCACATGTTCAGCATTGTCAGACAACAACAGCTGTTGTTGCTAAGCAATAAATAGATGTAAACTGATGGTTGCAGTTGTCTGAAATAACCTGAAACTCGCCCTTAGTCTGTGAGGCATGGACAGTGTCATTAGGTGATTTACATGTGTAATTCTAGTTGCAGAGCGTCACCAACCCATGGCCAGATAGGGTTTGTTTTGATACTCAGTTGGGTGGGAGTTGAACCTACAGCCATTGAGCCACCAAGTCAGCAGTAGTAGTGATATTATGTAGTTGTGTTGTGTGGTCTGGCAGGTGATGGACGTGTATCAGTTTGTACACTCACTGTCGGGCTGCACAATGTACGCTGATCAGTTCCTGCGACAGGAGATCGATGGACCAGCGCTCATGCTGCTCACTGAAGATCATCTCATGACTACACTTGGAGTCAAGCTCGGCCCGGCACTCAAGATTTGCTCTTGCATTCGAGACCTTCGTGAACGTTCTGCTGACTGACCTCAGGATGTGAAAAAAGACCGTGTAGAATTTGTAGTAGTTGGAATTAGGATGTAATGGTAGTATGTGGTATTACTTTGGTATAGTTAATGATGATTAAGTTTGTGTCATCAACTAACAATATGGTCAGTAGCCACTGTATAAAGTAGTGTGATTTTAACTCATTTGTGACAGTTGTCAGGTGTATAAACATTGATGTGCCAGTGGCCGAGAAGCTAGGCCTTTTACAGTGTAGTATTTTGCGAATATGTTTGTTGTATGATTATGTTTAACGATTAATTCCGCCAACAAAAGTATGTAATGATTATTGATTAATACAATTTTGATCATAAAATTTGTCACTGATTCACCGAAGGCATGTTGTCTATAGAATATAGAGTAGATGTCGGACAAACATTTGTCTAATCAGAGAACATGAACATTTTTATCTTCTAACAAGAGCAGATAAACATAAATGCTTAACAATAATATTGTGTCTCTACATTTGTGACAACTGTTTGCTGAATAATGAAATTGTTAAACAGTAACGTGCACGTTCTACCAGTCATCACTTTTTATTAAAGTTAGTTAATGATTAATTAGTCATCAGTTTCACTACAAGTGATTGCAATCCCAGGATCTAGGACTGAAAAATATGTAATTTCGGGATCCCGTTTTGAGATTAGGATTACAGATTGGTCATTATTTTAGTATCTATAATAGACTTATTTTAAGCACAGGATGTAGTATAGGCCCCTACAAAAGGTATAGGCCTGCTTAAAACGTAGGCATTGTGATTGTGACTGTCAAAATTACAGTGCACAGCAAAACATGAGAAATATTTTATTCATTGGATGGCTAGAATTGTTATTTGTATCATACAACCCTGAAAAAGTACCACTTCAACAAAATTTTGTAATCCTGGGGTTCAACCGCCCATCTCCCCCAGCAATTCAAACACTGTATGTTGGTCATGTAGGACTCTGCCCATGTGAGTAGTGAAACGTGATCTAACTTAAAATGGTTCTAAGTATCAACTGCTGCAAAGTGAATACAAGTATTCTCCCCATGATATGGATTTTTCGGCATTAATTCTTGTTGCTTTAATTGTGTAGATTCACAGTTCTGTATATCAGTTTGAACACAAGTCAATAAATTGTTCACAGTGCAACTTTCATTATGTAGAGAATAATTTGCAAATTGACTCATACGTGAACGTCATACGTATAGCAAAATCCCAAAGCCACTTTCAGTTATTCGTATCAGGAAGATATCCGTGTGTATATAGATACACTGTGTCTCAAAAAACATCCCCGACATTTGCGACTGTAACTTGAAAACCAATTGCCAGGCTAGGCAGGCTGTTCAGTAATGTTCTGCTTCTGACCAATGCAGGCTGTACGAGTTGCTTCTTAACTTCACAAACATTCCTAAACCTTATCTGGTAGACACACTGATGCATGACAGTCAAACCTTGTAATAGACCGGGTGTTGGGGTCTACAGATTAGAATAGATGGAATTTATCGACGTTTTTCATTCATTTTAACATGCATTATCCTTGGTCTGATTTCCCTAGGTAGTGCAAAAGCAGACGATGGTTGAGGTGGAAACTAAACATTTATTTAGTAGCCACTAGTGGTGTCAAAAATATTACTGCCAAAAATTATTAAAATGTGCTAATCTTTCTTCAAGTTATGATCGATAATGTTGGGGATGTTTTTTTCAGGTTTTCTGTTTATTTCAACACATTTCGCTTGATCTGATTTCCATAGGTAGTGCAAAAGCATACATTGGGTGAGGTAGAAAACTGAAGAATAATTTGATGGCAAGTTGTGTCAGGAATATTTGTTCGAAAAATTATCAAAATCTGATAATTGGTTTTAAAGTTACAGTCAAAAATGAGACACAGTGTATATTCGTTTATTGCACACAATTGACAAACCGCAACTCAACATACCGAGAACGTGAATAAAAATATTGACAATTATCCTTTCAGATCGGCGATCTGAACGTATCAATTTTTGACAGAATTTTTTAGATCGCCAAATCTCAACGTGCACTGTGCATATGTGTCTGTGGCGCGCTGCAGACACGTCCTAACAGCAGCACACCGGCAGTGTGCTAAGATCGCTGATCTGAACGTATCACCGTGCTAAAAATATTTATTCTCTTATGTTTCAGCGGTGCAGCTCTGAGCTTAGCTGTATTTCTCTTGAGTTTTTATCTGACGGCGAAGTTGGCTTGTCAGGAACAGTTTATTTTTTTCAGTACCATTCACCGGTGAAGTGAGTCTCCGCCGCTTACTGGTACCGATAATCGGTATCGAAAAACCGGTTAATGTGACATCACTATTACTTCGATACTGTTAGCTATTCTATGTAGAAGATTTGTTTACATTATCTCTCGTAATGTAAATAATATTATAAATAATATTTTAAGGCTCAGCATATGATGCATACAAGATACAACATATGGCAAGTCTTTTTCATGTTACATCAGTTACAACTTTTGATTATTTATTAATGCTAGGGACCAAACGACAGGTCGATCGCCGTCAGATAAAAACTCAAGAGAAATACAGTCCATATACCGGATAGTCACTCTACCGTAAACGATTGTCACTATCATAGTCTAAAGCTACGTTTTGAATGGCCTACGTAACACCAACGCATTAGGCATACCGTAGATATATGTATATTATAAATATGCTAATAATAATAATACTTTTAATTAGAGCTGTCACAGTTGACACGTCAATTAACGCGCTAATGCGTTAATAAATTAACGCGCGTTAAAAAAATTAACGCACATGCATAAATTTATTTCATTTAGTTACTAAATTCTGTGCAGCAAAAGTTCGGATATTCCATTAAACTGCGGTTATATGACAATCGAATG
>Ga0056128_1012730_pt1 | contig 10252 bp, 11 predicted proteins | sample WorMetLIZISLAND2_FD_71113 | JGI IMG/M metagenome (GOLD analysis project Ga0056128, IMG submission 71113) | Marine gutless worms symbiont microbial communities from Max Planck institute for Marine Microbiology, Germany - Olavius geniculatus... ... | reverse complement strand
CGCCATAAATTTCTGCTTGTAACAGTGAAAGAATGGTTAAAATCGGTGCTGAATTACCAAAGTTATCCCAAAAATAAAACTGGGTATCCGTTTTTTTGGACCACCCTGTACTTATGGCAACTATATCATGCTGTTGGTAGTAGCCTACCTAGTCCCGGCGTTAGAGAGTTGGAGGCCCCCCAAATACAAGTGTGAGGTCCCTATAATAGGGGGTGTGGGGGCGAAGCCCCCAGCGGGGTCCAGGGGCAGAGCCTCTGGTCAGGGATTCACCGGGGTGAAGCCACCCTAAAGCTAAAAAACTTTTGGCTTTTGGACGTTCACTGAAAGTTGCAAATTTATCCACTTTTAAAAAAATTTGAAGCACAAAAAATCAGATACAATTTGTGTTGTCTTTTCAAAAAATAACGTCTATAAGCCGCAATACGTCACGGATTACTGTACAGTAATGAAAAGTAATAGACTTGTCCACTTTGGGTAAACTTTCCAGATGTTTATTCATTTTATATTTTGAATATATTTTTTTAAACTAGAAATTTTTTTCACACCTAGCATCAGGCCGCTGAGCATACGTGAGGTCCCCGGCCGGGAGGTATGGGGGCTTTTCCGCCGGCTCTGAGCCTACCTCGAGCGAAGCGGCCGAGGTGATGCTACTGCTGGCAGTGACCGTGTCGTCTTGCTGATGGTAAAGAGTGTACCATTGCAACGCGTCATGCTTGTCTGCACTCTTCAACTCTATCACAGTCTATATACACCACACGACACATCACCATCACCATCGAGTATCAGCCTGTCAGTCTGGGGCTAAAGCGGGGCGCGTACACCTGTGTTGGATGGCAGCTAACACTGTGTGATCCCATATGGCAGGTGACGCTCCGTACTCTGTGATGGGTTTTCTATTAAGAGCTACACACTACCTTCACCTTTTTATGATATGTTTAAACGTTACAAGTGGATATAGCTAAAGGTTTCACGGTATAGACTTGAACTATAAAGTGATCAAATTTTGGTGGTGACCCGGATCAGCATCTGAATCAAGGATAAAATTAAATGATTCTTTGCCAATCTTCCGTCGTGACGTCCACGATTTCGCTTCTTTATTTTGCAGTTAATTTGTTTTCTTTCATCTGGAAATCTCTGCATCACTCTATAAGAAACAAGCACCGCCAAAGCAATTCGGCAAAATGTGGATGGAATTGCTTCGGCAAGTCAACACAGCTCCTAGTCTGGATTTGCCAGGCGACAACTGCAATTTGCAACTGCATGTTTTGGTCATCTCCCCTTTTCCTGGGGAGATCAAGGACACCCTATCTAACACAATGTGTCCTTGGACTCCACCAGTGTACCTGCCAAATGGCATCCAAATCCGTCAAAAGGTTCTTTAAGCGCAGGGCACGAATGTGACAGACGACAGACAGACAGACCACGCTACGAAAAAATGTGCAGGAATAGACGAAATCGCTTGCGCTGCGAGACGCGATTTCGCCTAATAATAATAAAAGCATAATTCTATTCCAGACGCACGCACCTCGCCGACGTACTCTCCGCTGCCAATGCGGTCGTAGTCGTAGACGGTCATCTGCAGTAGCTGTGTCTTCATGTCATTGCGTTTCATCGGAGCATAGATGAACGTCTGGTTCCACTTGGGGTCCAGCGTGCCGGCAACGGTCTTCGTTCGACGCTTGCTCGTCTCGCTACAACACCATCGCAGACACCAACCATCCAGTAACTGCTTCTCGTGCAACTTCACCAACCGCGCACGCGTCACACCATATATCTACCGGTCAGCAAATAACGTTTGCTGCCAGCTCGGTTTGTTTTAATTTAACGCTCGTTAAGGTACTCAATTCCCTATGGCTGAGACATTAAACTAAGGGAATTGTGTCTAGAACGATTACGGTGCAGACTCAGTTGCAGACTAAGAAATAAGGAATGTGTCAGCTAGTATTTATTTGTTTATTCATTCATCGTGCTTATCACATAAGTGGCTTCTTGGTTCTGTTCTGCAAATATGTCATCATTTCTGCAGTTCTAAAGTATTGTCCGTTTTTATTGTATATCTATTGTACCTGTGTTGTCATTAAGCATTATGGTTGTTCAGTAATTGGTGCATAAAGACAGCTGATATTTTTTTTGATATTTGATATTTTTTCAGCTAAACTACTAAACTGGAACTGCCATAGGCTTTCGCGCGTCTTGTGAGCATTAGCTCAAATTTCTTGGAAGTGATAGATGTGCATTAAAGTATTCTTCTTCAATACTTAATGCCAGCATATTCAAATATAGCACCTTATACATTTCACCTTATACTTATTAGTGCTGCATTCCTGCAACGTTTTGTCATGGATATGTGCCAGTCGGTTTGTAAAACGTTTATTTGGAGAATTTCGAGATCTAGCTTAACCCAAACTGGAGTAATTCAAAAAAATATTTTTGTTGATAACAAAATATGTGAATTCATTTGTGATTTGACACTCTAAGCTGGGGGTCCAGGATGGCATGCAAAACTCCAGCAGTTTTCAAAGATTTCTATTCTGACAGTCGAGCCCCTTTCCGAAAGGAACAGCACAGCACTTTATTTGGTAGACGAGGAAATCGAAGACGATGACGACGGAAGTGAATAGCTCTGTTTCGATTAATGAACTATCACAATGTCGGTTTCATGTATATCTAAGTAAGTACCAACCTTCTGTCGGGCAGCAGGTAAAGCTTGCAGTAAGGGTTGCGAGGCTGTCCGTTGTCACGTGGCGGAAGCTCTACGGCGCTAACAATCGTCACCACAAGCTGGTGCAGCGCCACGTCGTAAAACAGTTTCACCTGTGCACACACATACATTTCATTGCACTCAGTACCAACTTAAGACAGCAAGCTTCGATGTTTGGCCGAACGCTAGGTCAAGCCTTGGATACGATGTGTCGTATGTCTGCCTGTCTGTATCGCATGTAGTGTTGCCAAACGGTACGTCGTAGCGGGTCAGCGACGGTACCGTTGGATAAGACGATGACAAATTTCTATAGGTTGTCAATACTAACCATCTATATTTGATTTTTTGTTACTAAAGTAATGTTTTACAGCTGTAGATGGTCAATTATAATCCATCTATCGTGCATGGTTATGTTGCATGACTTGCTGTGCAACAAGTCAACAAGTCGGTTTACGACGACAAGTGGAAGCGTAGTGGAGTATGAGCTGACCTGTATTCTGCCGCAGCTGTTGGGTGGCGGTGGAGAAGGTAGTTTAGCGTGGTGTGGTGTAGCGGCTGGCGAGGTCGGTGACGTGACGGTCACACACGGCTTGTTGAGCGCCGAGGCCGGCGCCACGGGAAGATCACACGCACTCGATAGCTCCACGTCGTCGCCACAACCTTTCAGTGCACACACAAACCCACATCATCATTATCATCATCGGTTGCAGCGAGTTGCTAACCTACCGTGAGCTCAGGGTCAACTCAGCCTCCTATCCTCAGTGGGACGGGCAATGAGTAGTAGCCTACAAACATTAACGCGGACGCATGTCAGCGCAACCACAGCATAAAATACTCACGAAAACAAAGATAAACACTAACGGGCGCTCGTGAGAGTGCCTATCTCTGCCAATGTAGAAGATTTCACAAAAGGGCGCCACCGTTCCTGCCGGTTGTGTATGACACGTGGCGATGATGATGAGTTATCGTGTACACAGACACACAGACGGACGGACGGACAAAGCGACCAATATCATAATCTCCTCCAATGTTCACTTCGTTCCACTGCCGGAGATAATAACTAAACAAAGTAGTATGGGTACCGTGCTTCTCTCCAGACCAGACCACCAACACAACGCAATACAATTTAGAGTGAACAAAATGCCTATAACACCGCAGTCACTTTACGGACAACAGTGGAGAAAAGGAAGAGGAAAAAGAGTTTTAAGTTCAGTCTTTAATTTTCGCAAACACTTTGAAGACGTCGCTCGGAGAAACAAGCACATGGGTGTGAACAAGTTGGCTTGAGTTGTTTACTCCCAACAGCAAGATGAACCCACAAACGCTTTATCATAAGTGCAACGCCCTACCGTTTGTTAACAAACAGTTCTTATTCTGGAATGAAGTGAAAAATTGTCTCCCCTTAAACATCTAAAAATAAAATACGTATAATGCAAAACTTGGTGTCATCGGATGCAGTTTCTGGGAGGGGGGGGGCAAAAATGCTCTAGAATATGCTTGCTGTCGGGACTCTTCCCAAAACCCTACCAGAGGAGCTAAAAACGCTTCCTCAGATCTCCTAGCTGGAAGGGGGCTTACTTCTAAGAAAAAAGTATAGGGAGAAGGGAGAGAAAACATTCACCCAAACAAAAAATACTACTATACCATTAAGTAAATCTATAGCACCGAAATCACAAATCAGTGAATGAAAACAACGAATAAAGAAAAAACGCGATGAGTGAGCAGACGGACTACCTTCAGTGTTGGCCAGACAGTCGGCGTCGTTGCGTCGCTGCTGTGTATTACCAACTGGCCGATAGACGGTCAGCTCGACTTGTGGGTCAAACTTTGACTCAAAGATGATGTCGTAGACTTCTTCGAATGTCAATCCGCGCAGTCGGATTCCGTTCCACTGCACCACTTCGTCGCCTGCAAGCGCCACAAACACAGCAGCGTCTCACACGACCGCAATTATGCAACTTTCTCGCTACGGTGAAAGTCGGCGTAATGGAATTTGGGCTTTAGCATTATTTGATATTGCTAATATTGACTGTATCAAGGATTAACTATACTGAGTAGAGTATAAGTTTCTTTTCCTTTTCAGTGTTTTTTCTGTGTTTTAACGATATTTCTGTACGCATTAAAAACGTGCGTTGATGCGCTTTACAAATGTATTTAGATTAGATTGGATTAGATTTTATTAGCAGACCATAATTTATGTAAATAACAATCGAGCTATTGGTATGAGTTGTCGTCTGTCCGTCCGTCTGTCTGCGTCTGTCACGAATGTATTGTGGCTAAACGGTAAGTCGTAGGGGTTCGGCGATAGCACTATCGGATAAGGCGCTGGCAACTTCCTATAGGACTGTGTATAGTAACCATGTCTCCATCTGCAGCGGTTTGGCCGCAATTTTCTATTAAATGTTTCAAGCTATAAGTGGCCGTATCTCGGAGACGGTGATAGATAGAGCCAAGGTTACTACTAATCACTAATAGAAAGTGGCATACGCCGTTTCAGACGAAATAAAAATCATCGACCTTGGATGATGTTGAAGGTCACTGAGAACCAGGCTATCCTAGCAACAGCTGGGCTTCTTGTATAACAATGAGGCCTATATTGGGTTTAAGGCGCAATTATAATAGACTGACCGGACTTGAGTTGGCCGACGATGTCGGCGATGCTGCCGCGTTTGACCTTTGTGATGAAAGCACCGAGACGTCCCGCAGGCGTCATTTTACCTCCTGTCACCTTCAGACCTGCACACCATCCAGTGTATACCTCCAGTCATATATAGGCCTACATTTTATCATAATTTTATCATACATACGTAAATCACATTTATTATTCTTGTTTACGCTGTTTTCGGAGATGCGCAGCGATTGTTTTTATAAGTTTTTTTTCAAAATTTGAACCGTGATTTTTACTTGCTTTTGGTTTATTTTTGTACTTGGTCCCGGCAAAACGCATCAGTTACTTTAATCTTGGCTGTATCGAGTTTTTTAGCCCTTGTGCCCAAATTCTATAAAAGTGAATAAATAATCGCTGGACAAAAAAAACAATTAAGCGAAACCTAGGCCTAAACCAGTATTAAAAAGAAACGTTGTTAGCTATTTTTGAAAGCAGAATTGATAGTTAACTCTGAAGTAAAACATTCGTAAGCAAACTGTTGCACGTTATATCGCGACGGTGCTGCGTGACATTAGCTTATCGCGTATGTATGCGCCTCAAGACAGCCATACGGTGGTCCATAAAAACGTCCGAGGTCGGAGCTTACCTAATGCACCGCGGCCTACGGCGCCGCCACCCGGGGCTTGACCATCGCCGGCGCCCACTGAATCATTATCGCTGATTGGCTTTCGCAAAGTCATGTGACCAATGAGCCTCTTGCCGTCCGGAGACAGCTGCCATTGCGCCGGCTGCAAACAACCAAAACACACACCATCTTTTATGTTTTTTTTGTTTGCTCTGCTTGCCTTGTTCATTTAAACTGTCATTGTACTGCACTATGATTACGAACTGCACAAGCAGCATTTACCCAAGATGTCATTCTACGATGATTCTTGACATCTTTAAAAAAAACTCCGGGAACTGAGCGTCGCGACCCATCTCCGAGTGGCCTGGAGTTGTCATAGCTCTTTTTAACGTGCCGAAGCATTTATTTTTATACCAAGTTTCCACCAGTTTTACCATCAAGTGTCTATCTGATCAATCAAACGGTGCTGGAGCCTTCAACGTATTGAAGATGGCAAGTATTCTGAAGAAGAAGAACTCATACGCGTTTCAGCAAAAAAATAAATTAGTTGTAAGAATAAAACGTTATCCCCACGACCACCAAGTTACGGGGCACCTGCAAACTACAATAATATGTCGGCGCAGTGTGGACTTATTACGCGGTCATCTATCCACCTATGTATTATTTATTCTCTTGTTTATTTCCATGCCTGACATCAACATGACCTGTCCTAATTTACGTCGTAATCGTTGCCAAAAATTAGACTAGACCACGTTGACGCCAGACATGTTTACATAAGATATGCGTCAGTTTCTGACATCCGGTGACCCTGGTCCTTAGAGATAAAAAAAATTGGCACCCCGAGGGGAACGTTCACGATGATTCTGGGTTTTTTGTGTCGTTTCGTTTTCGAGTTAAGAGCCTACATGAAACAGAAAAAGAAAGACAGACCGACAAACAGATGAATGGACAGACGGGCAGAACTCTTAACATGGCCTATCAAGATGGTCGCAAAATAAAGTACATGTACATGCAGAGAAAGTCTGATGTGATTGAGGCCTATGCAGCATAACGCGCGGATAGTCGAACTGCTGTAACAGCTGTAATTGAGTTTTACAACGTTGACCATCGTTGAATTAATGCACTTACCGCGAGGAATTTGTCCATCTTCGCAGCGAGCATTTCTCTCTTGTTCCAGCGCTGGTCGTGCGGGCCGTACGAGGACGGGTCTCCCAACAGTCGCTGGTCTGTAAACACAGCCATGGAGCTATAAATATTTATACTTTCATGAAACACAGCCAGCGCCAATTACCACAATGACCGACTGATCACTGTCAGCACTGCATCAGCAGAAAGCTCGTCAAGTAGAGTACCTTAGATTTCAACAATGCAATCATGCGTTTACCAACTGTCTGCCATAAAAAGCGTATCCATTTTGTGAGGCATTTTGATTTTATAACTGCAGTGCGCGACTTTGTTCCGGAGAAGGCAGCAGCGGTCGTCAAAACGTCAACAAAAACAATAAAAATAAAGCTTGTATCTGTACGAATTTCTACGCATAATTTTTCTACTGTACAATAGCTTTCTAAGCTAAGGGATTAACGCACATTGCGGTTATGAAATTAGAATGCCTCACAAAAAAGATATACCGTTTCAACCCATGAGTTAATTCAAAGGCATTGTAGAAAAAATTTTTTTTCACGAGTTTCCTTTCTGCTGTTTAAAGTACGGACAAAGAAAGAGAACCATTGCTAGCAACAACAGCATAAGTTCGTTTGAGTTCGTTTGTACTTTAATGATTGTCTGATTCAACGGTGCTGGGTGATTTTTATTTTTCTGCTCTTTTCAACTGCACTCCTTTTGCGTTCTTATTTTTATTGCTCCGGCGTACACATCAAAAAAGCATGCACAGTAAAGAGATAACAAGAACTTGCCCATTTCGCTGACGATACTTTCGCTTTCGATTTCCTGCTCGTCGCAGCTCGTGCCCTCGGGCGTGGTCTGTGCTCCGTCGTCTGAGCTGCTCATTGATGACTGACGACGGGAAGACCGCGGTCCTGCACTGCCGCCGTTCTTACGAGCGCGGTGATGCTTGGGAGTGAGCCGGGCGGCGGAGGCTGCGCCGGTTGGTATGGCCGGTGCTGACATACAGTCGGACGGGTCGGAACTGAGTGAGTCGTTGCGTAGTGTCGGGTCAAGGCGGTGATGGTGATGTCGGCTGCGTGTGTCCAGTCGGTGTCGGTTCTCCCCCGTCCAGAGCTCGGTCCGTTCCGGCGGATAGTCGTCGTCGTAGCGACTGCGCCAGCTGCCGGCGTACGTGAACCGCGGCGGTCCGTCCAGCCCGTCCATGCCTCGCATCAGCCGCTGCGGATGGTAGTCGCCGGAGCGAGCGTCGAACGGTCCTCGTCGACCGGCACCCCCGGGGTAGTGGTCGTCCGGTCCCGAGTATCCGCCGTGTGCAGACCGCCATCGGTCGGCGTCACCGTGTGGTCCGCGGGGTCGCGGTAGACGCCGCCCGGCGCCCGGGGGTGCGTCGCCGCTGCCCCGCCAGCGCTCTATGCCGTCATGACGTCGGCGAGGCTCCCGCCGGTCGTACATGACGTCACTGCTGGGGTATTGTTCCTGCGCGTAGCGCGACGCCGGGTCACCGCCACGGAAACCTCTGTTATTAATACATACACATAGAATCAACATGTATATGTAATAACTGCAAACTGATTTATACGGGCTCCTTCATCCAGGTCGCTGCTTCATACTATACCGGTCTATTGTGCACTATGTGTGAATATATAGTGCCTTCTCTCTATATTGCTTCCCACTCCGCACACTGCAGTACAGTTAACTGCTAGCAGACTAATGCACGGACTGCATATAGTTTTCATGGTCTTTCTTAAATTTTGTTCAGTTCCGTGTTGATCAATATGACAACCCGCATGACGTTTTTGAGCACATGTAAGTTTTCCTTGCAGTACTGCATAACTGAGTAAAACTGAGGTCTAAAAAGATTGGCTGTGACCGATATGGATGGTGACGTGTGACTGAATATTTTTACGGGCACTTGAATAAAACGAATTTTCCCGACCAAGCTGCACATCCATTCAAATTCAACAGCTAAGCCACCCATCATCAAACAATACCGAACTATGTAAACTGTATGAACTTCAGATTTTCTTACCTCACAACTTAAGTTTGATTTGCAAAATTCTTAACAACATTCTCAGCAAGACTACGGCAAAGTAGGGATTTGAGATCTATAACATTTCGAACACTTTGCTATACTTCGCTGCAAGAGTCAGTAAACTGACTTCTATACCTAACACTGCTCAACCCTCACCCTAACGGTACTTTTGATCTTTGATCTTTTGATCTGAAAAAAATGGCACACGGCTTACTCTTGCCCTGGGAAACGGCAATCTTGTTTTTTGTTCGAGGCTTATTGTTTTCGAGTTAAAAGGCAGTACGGAACAGATGGACGTACAATACTCTATTTGGACAACCGCACAACACAAAATGATCATGATAAAACGCAATGTACAAGATGGCTTAAAATGGCACACTTTTTATAGGCCTACACTGAAACTTAATCAAATACCGGGTGGCGCAAAAAACGTCCAGAACATTTGCACGCGTTATTCAGCCGAGTGGTGGAAATGAATCGGCACAAAAGAATAAATGTAATGACCATACATCTTGGAGTATGTGTAGGAGTTTTGGGTGTAAGACATTTTCCTTCCTGGACATGTTCCCCAGGACGTTTCCCCCTGGTCGGTGGCACCACGAACGTTTCCCCCTCCCGGTTTTTTGCGATACCCGGACGTTCCCCCCTTCCTATGCTGTTACATGAGAATCGATCAAGCGGATGATAGTGGCATAACTTTCAGTGTCAACATGTTGGAAGAATGCAGCAAACATCAAATATTCTTGTGTCGTAAAATTCCTGTGTTATCATTAATAAACCTACATAATACGTCAAACAAAGGGCAACTCTCGAAAAGTCTCAATTCTCAACTTCTCAAGAAAGAGCTGCGGACGGCGACGTCAAAATGCCACTCAAAGCGCAGTGTTTGCCACAGCAATTAAATTGTCTGCAATAATGCAATTCATCGGATTTTGCTTTCTTTATTTAGCCGACGTAAAAATATGTGCGTTAACTACTTCTACTTTCCTGGTTCATTCTGTATCGAGTTGAGTTTAATCGTCTCGTGGGCGCGTAAGCCTACATTCCTAATTGCTCTTAATTGTCGCGCACTCGCGCCTACTAAGACTCATTGTGTTTGAAAAATACTCAACGGCGACGAGACTTCAAAGGCGGAGTTGCTTTTGGTGTTGCAAAAAATTT
>Ga0056128_1012729_pt1 | contig 10253 bp, 4 predicted proteins | sample WorMetLIZISLAND2_FD_71113 | JGI IMG/M metagenome (GOLD analysis project Ga0056128, IMG submission 71113) | Marine gutless worms symbiont microbial communities from Max Planck institute for Marine Microbiology, Germany - Olavius geniculatus... ... | reverse complement strand
CGTAAAGCTTTTCCATAAATTCGAAGGGGGTCACCGCGAACGAGGGCGTTAAATGAGAGGGGGGTAGGCAAAAGTTGCTATATCCAGCCGATACGACGTTAGCAGAGCGATAGAGGCGACCTCTGGTGAGTACAAGTAAATAAAACACTATAGACACTATAGCCGCTGGTTGTGGCAGCCTCTGCTGAATGACTTAGACTTTGTTTTACTGTGTTTCAAACATGCACCCCAGCTGTTGCGCATTTCTGTTTGCGTTAGCAGATCACTTGTGTCAACTGGTATATAAATATGGTCATAGGCTTCACGATGTTTTTATTTAATATATGTGTTAGCACATGGTTTGATTATTAATTAGTGTAGAGGTTTTCCCAATGTTTTTACTCTGTTGAAACCATTACACAAATGCAGTTGACATATTCTCTCTACATGTTGACAGGCATCTATTACATAGGATACTCGCTTTAATTAAGATGAATTCTCTAACCACTTAATGCAAATTTTTGCCATTTAATATATAAGTTTATTATTTTTTGCACTGAGATGAATAAGAACCTTACTTGTTACAATGTATCACTGCTAGCCAACATTGGCATGTAAAATGTTGATGTCAATTGTCAGGTCCTCATTTTTATATATATTTTATTTTATGGCATATTAGTGATGTTTCTATCTCTTCTGTATAGGTTGGTGGTGGGATTTTTCCACTAGGTGTTTTTAGCTGTGGGCTTTTATGATTTTTACTTGAAATTAATTTAAACTGATCACACTGTGTGTGAAGTAAACGTTTAAATGCTTCATTTTGTTTTTGCACGCGGCTGATGCACTTTTAGATGAAGGTAAAACACTGCATTTATTTTGTTTTTTTGTTTCCAAAATATATTCTGTTTGGCTTTTTAATAACTTGGCTGTTATTTTGTGTTTTGTGATTGTTTATCTTATATTTTTTATGTTTAATGCTTTGTGTGTTTTTAACTCTGCTATTTGTTTAATGTCAGTATTTATTTTTCAGTTTGTTTTATTAACTGGATGAATAACTTTTTCATTTTAACATGTTTAATAGTTATTTTTTTTCTGTTATCATATTTTTATTTTTACTGACGACACTAATTCTAATATTATTCTTAGTTAGTACAATGGAATAATATATGTAACATGTAATGATAATGATGTAATAATTATATCGAAAAGAAAAACTCTGCGATCCAAGTGCCATATTTGTTATCAGTAGTAACTTTAAAATGTCAGTGATTTTAAAGTTTGTTTTTGCTTTGAAATCAGCTGAACTACCATACCATTATTATTGATTTTTACTGCGTCGTCTATATAAGAGTTGTTAGTTAGGTTAATGTCAACGCCTTGGCGGCCCTGTTTGTGCTGACATGTTTAAATACTGTTACCAGAGCATGTGGGCTATATTTATGCCGCTTCAGAAACGACTTTGATTCTAGTCACTGTCTTAATACCTGGAAAGTCTCTCTGTCTGTCTGTCTGTTTGTCTGTCAGTCCCGTCTGGCATCTTCTGTGGTGCACGGTCAAGGACTCCGACTGCGGCGTTTGAGTCGTTGGGGTTTAGGTACATGTGCCCCCACTTTGCCCCTACCTCACTCCACGGCCAGCCTGAGGGGACGGGGGTTGAGTTGCCGGCCAGCCATCTGTAGAGTGCTTAGCGTTATGTGTAGTGCTTCGTGACGCCATCTGGCGAATGACAGTGTCATTTATAGGTCCTTCCGCCAGAGATGTGCAGATACTGAAATTTTTGAGTCCACGTCAGTCCGCAGATTTTGACCAAGGATCCGCTGTCAGTCCACGTCGCAACAAGAGAGAAATATTGGATTTTCGTCCGTCCGCATTCGCACGGAATAGGCCTTCCTCTAGTCATTAATACGTAAGGTAGGCCACTACGCATCTTGGCCTGTAGCAGAGTACAGTTTACCAGTACCAGTGCAACCGTGATATACACGTCTCAACACACACCACTTCTATCTGTTTTAAAATTTTGTTAGGAAAAAAATACACTCGTCACGAAACAGGATCCGCATCCATCCGTGTCCGCAAATTTTGTCACGGAATAAGATCCGCGTCTGCCCACATCCGCAAAAAAATCCTGCGGATCTGGATCTGTGGACTGACACGTCCGCAGTCCTCACATCTCTGCCTTTCGCCCTTATATGGTGGATGCTTTGCTAGTTTCTATAATAGAAACCACTGAAGCTGTCCAACTATCTAGCTTGACGTTGATGATACAGAGATTGATGACTGATTATTGGCGATTGATCAGTGATCATTTATCATTGATAATCAGCTATTGATCGTTGGTCATTGATTATTGTTGATTGATCTCTGACTATTGGCCATTGATCAATGATTGTCAGTCAATAGCAAATAGCTATTGATCTTCCATCATTGATTATTATTGATGATCGATGATTGATGACTGCTGCTAGGTGAAGGTATCGCTGCTGACATATCTGCACAGTTTGACACTGATGCTGGAGCCCACTGATCTTGTCAACTCGAGTGACATTCGACTCGCCGTATCACGCATCGCTACGTGGACCACCGAACCAAAGAGCGTCGAAGTTCGCAAGGTATTGCTCTAAACTTAATGTTAGCTCTTCGTGGCACTTGCTGTTAGTTGGTACGTCCTGCTGTCGTTTTTTTGAGCTTCATTTTGTCATTTTTTATCGTTATAAATTATTATTATTAACTTATATAAGAAATGATCTTAAATGTATCGGTCGAGTTATTTAGAACCATTTTCTGAACATTTTTAAATGCAGCACACACTCGCGGTCTATTTTTAGATGCTATCTAAAACACTTTCACTTCTCGTGCTTAAACACGTTGTGCACGGCTGAGGTCATTTTCAACTAATGTGCTATATAAATTATCTACATGTACTTACTTACTTTTTTGTCATATGCGTTTACTGGCATAGGTCTTATGGTGGTGTCATCAATTTGATCATGCTTACATGCATATGTTTAGTTACAATTGTGTTTTTATATTTACTGGTAGTCATGATACTGTAAACGTTAAAAAAATTTCTTTGTATTTTGTGTTGATGTACTTCCAATTTTGGCATAACTGGTCAGTGTTTATCACTTTTGTTAAAGAGCTATCTGATACTGTACGTTTATTTATTTATTAATTCGTTTGTTGGCAGTATTAGTTATGCAAAATGTTGTAGGCAGAGTTTGCTGAAATTTTCAGCAGAATGTGCCAGTGACAGAATTTTGCAAATCGGTCAATATTTGGTGAGGTGAAGATATGGACAAACCTTAGCAGTTTACTTTTTTGGCTAAAATAGAAGCCTCTGACTATAGTTCGTGTGAAAGTCTTCTACTGGTGCATTACGTGGAAAATTTTGAATAACATGACTGTTAAATATTTGTGTATTATCTGGTAGACGTTTTGTGCTAATTAGTAGTGTGTTTGTTGCTTGAAGGCGGCTCAAGCTGTCTTGATAAGTCTGTACAACTTGAACTCCGACGAGTTTATGGTCATGCTTTCTGTCCTGCCGAAAACATTCCAGGTAAATAAGTAAACAAAATCCATGTCATTTTTATTTTATTATTTACTTGTTTGCGTTTACGGTGATGCCAAAAAATATTTTAGGTACTTTTCTGCCATTTGGTTTATTTTCTCTTTTTTGTTGAGTGTAATTTTGAGGACGTGCAAGACGTTCTGTCAGTGAAATTTTCTGTATATTATATTCAGCATTTTCTGATAGGATATGTTTTGTCTACAAATAGTGAAATTGGCAAACAACACCGGGTCATTGTGACATTGGCTTTAGTGTGACATTGGCTTTTTTTACCTTACCTTACGTTGAAAAACCCTAAAAACCTCTGTGGCCAAAATTTTTACTGGACCCCTGAAATATCGGTGTTTTTTATCATTTGCTTTCGCAGATTTACTGAGACAAAATTATCTCATTCAGTATTTTTGTGTGCATTATTTTTGCTTTAATTTTAAAGTGTGTCACTTTATTTGCCAGAAGCCGTTGTGCAGTATAACATGGAATGTCACAAATTAAAAATTTTATAAGATATCGAAAATTATTCCTATCGTTCCTAGTGCTAGTGTAAGCTTTGGAATTACGTCACAAAATAAAAGTCATTAGGCTTTGTTTCTTGTAGTCAGCATTTATTCCTGTACGTTATGTATTTCTGGTGTTGTCTGTTATAGGATAGCGTAAACAGGATACTGCAGAATCACGTGCGTTCTGCGGGTGGTGTGGATGAGTCGTCATCTCAGAGTTCAGTCGGTTCAACAGCGGACTCTGCTAAGAGACATCGAGTGACCCCAGGGTCAGTTGAGACTCAGTGTCATGATCGCTTATTAGTGAGTGGTAAATCATAGAGAAACATGTCAGCCCAGTGCAGACGTATTGTTCGTCTGTTCACTTAATTATACACTGTGCCAACCAACTCCATATGATATCAGAGCGTTTTACCTTTCTGATGTTTTACCTCAAAGACGTTTTGCCTCTAAAAAGTGACTTTTTTCCACTTTTTATTTCCGCCAAGGTGAACGTAGTGAACACTGGAGGAGATTAAGAGATTGGTCGTTTTGTCTGTCATTCCGTGTGTGTGTGTGTACATGGTGAGATGACTAATGATAGCAATGACGTCATTGCACCAACAGCACCAGCAGCAGTGTTGGCTGTTACTTTTCCCTCCCTCTGCCACGAAGCGGCTCTTCCTTTCCCCTCCCCCTTTTCTTGTTGTAGGTGTAGTAGTAGTAATAGTAGTGGTAGTAGTAATGTTTAAACCACTTCACCTGGCGGAGATATGCACTCTCACTAGCGTTTTCTAGTTGAACAAGGTTTTGCCCACTAGAAATGCAGATAGCGATCAAGACGAACGGATGGAGAAGACAGCAGAGAAATTGTCTTTACTTTTCATGATTTTGCCGTTGTCTTTTTCATCTTAAAGTGACAGATGGACAGACAGACAGACAGACGCATGGACACTGTAACATTCGTTGCAATAGCCATTGTTGATTCTTGCAGCAATGTCTATCATTACACTGCAAAAACTTATCGATTTGATTGAGTGTGAGTGCATTTAAAATGCAATATAAGCATGACACTGTTTAAAAACACTAATTTAGATTCGTTGATTGGATGATTGTTTTCATTTTATTTTTTCTCATTCCTTGATTGATTTATTGGATAACTTTTTCTTTTCTTTTCTTCTTATCCCTTTTCTTTTTCATATTTGATTTTTCACATTCCTTTTTTTCCATTTTCTCTTTCCTTTCTTCCAGTTTTTTCTTCTTTTTTCCACTTTTTTCTTCCCTTTTCTGTCTTTCTTTTTTTCTCTCTGCTCCTTTCCTTTCTTTTTCTTTTGCTTTCCTTTTTTTCTCATTTGAATCAATTAGTTGATCAATAACTTACTGACTGTCTGACCCTGACCGATTGCTTCATGGATTTATTCGTTGCCGCTGTTGTTACCATGCAGTGAGCGTTATGTCCACGGTGAGTCTGGCTATCACCGTCAGCGCTCCAGTGACATCTACCCACGGGGTGAACTCTACCAGCGCGCTGACGATGCTAGCGATGCCACGAGGAAGACCCCGGAGAAGATTCGCTCAGGAGACCAGTACCCCCGACGGAACGGGGGTGGGAGTGAAAGGTACACCCGGGGCAGTGAGGGGTACGCCGATGGCGCCAGTGACTCTTTGGTGCCGGAGGACGTGTACGATTCGATACGCCGGACGACCGCCGACATCCGGCAGTACGTTAAGATGGATTCTAGTACTGCTTCACCGCCCCCATCAGCAACCAGGACCGGTGGCTCCAGAGGTGGGGCTAAAGACTCGTATCATCTGCCGGTCACGCGGAGCCCGGACAAGCGAGCAGCACGACAACGATATGCCACCCCTGCCCAGGTCTGTCTGTAGGCCATCTCCGCCCAACTGAATGCAATGAACTGGCAGTGATTCAGTAATCACTTCTGTCCATGTTTCTGTTTGTGTACCTCATAGTGACTTGGCATGCAGCGGTGCCGTCATGATGTCATAATAGCAATGACGTCATTACATCACCAGCAGATTATGCATTGTCTGTGGCATTATAGCAGTTAGCTGTAGTAAAGAAATAATTTTAGTTAATTATTTCAAGTAACATATTTGCGCAAAGCATTTAAATTGCCATTTTGTAGAAATTCACCTGGCGGAGATATGCCCTTTAGTTAGTTATGCAGCATCTGTTTTTACACGCGACATCATGCAGTGCTTTGTGCATTTTAGCTCTGGTCGATGCGTATGTCCGTTACACCCTGGAGCCCTATCAGAATGATGAAAGCTAAGATTATGAAATCTTCACCATTGGCTCTCGGAAATACTCTAGTTTCAAGATGTGTCAAGGTTTTCTAGAAATTTGGATAGGGATAGTGGTGGCACTAAATGAGAAGGGTTAGGGAAAATTTGCGATTTTCAACCAGTAGCTTGCCGTATCTGAGAAACAGTGCAAGATAGTAGGAAGTCCCATAAGCCTTTTTCGTTGCTTGGAAATCAACAACGTTAAATGGCCATACAGCACTCTACTGCACAAATGATACCAGGGGCAAACTGGCAAAAGGGTGACTGAGTGAGTGAGTGAGTATGGTTTAACGTTCTTCCCGACACAGTATAGGTCATTTCGGGTACGGCGACCTTTCCAGGCACACATAAACATGCAGTAATGGAACAGAACATTTAACCTTTATGGAAAAAAAACACAATATTGAACACCTGAAACGCAAAATTCAATCCTAAGCCTAAATTGTAAGAACCGATTATTATGAGTGAGCATATGTAAGAGTAACGGCAATTCTAATAATCTTCCCTGTTATCCTCCGGACAGTCATCAATCTCAGAATGCTGTCTATTGGAGGACACGACCACTATAAGGCACGTTTATGGTGTGTTTGATGTGTTAGGGCACACAGAGCTCTCAAGTGGATCAAGTTGTACAAGATATTGAGATGGAGGATGATGACAGTGAATACTTCTATGAAGGTAATATTGGCTTGATAGTGTAAGGCACATACAGAGCGACTTAACTGAACTGAACTGACATGGTTTAGTTTTTGATGAACTGATGCAGTCGGCAAGCAGGACTAGCTCATTGGTCATTGGTTGATGTAGTCACGTCGGCCATCGACGCCATTGGACGGTACATACAGTAATGCATTTCTGCTTGCCCATTTTTAAGTTGGTCAAAAACTAAACCATGTCAGTTCAGTTCAGTTCAGTTCAGTTACGGCGCTATGTACGTGGCTTAACGCAGAGTGTTGGACTTAGGATCTCAAGGTCGTTGGTTTGACTTCTAGTCGTTCGCTGTAAAATGGTTTCTATCGGATAGTTTACCGTCTGCATGTCTGCAGACCATTCAGGTATATCAACATCATACACTCAGCCTTCCATCCCTCCGGGGTAAGTAAATCGAGTACCGGCCTGTATGGCTGGGGTTAAGATGGGGCGTGTTCAACTGTGCTAGATGGCAGGTAATACTGTGATTTCATGTGGCAGGTGACGCTCTGTAGCTCTGTGATTGTTTCCCATAAAGAGCTATACACCATTATCAACTTCTCAGTCTGTAGTTTTTATAGCTCCTATGCAATATTTACCATTTTCTCAGTGTTGCTTTTAAGGTTTTACTTTTGAGTTACAAACAGAATGGTAGTTTAATGGAGAAAGTGGCCGTTTTTTATTGTCTGCAAACAGTCACCCATCCAAGTAGCAATTACTTGATAGCAAGCTGACCGGGAGGCCTGTTTCTATACCGTAGATGGCTACCCTGCATGGCCAATTGAAGCTATTCAGATGCCAAAATGATTCTTATTAAATCCTGGCAGTAACTCTAACACTAACCCTAACCACAATGCTGACCTTATCCTTAACTCTAACCGTATAGCAGTAAATCTAAGCCCCCTGAGTAGTTTAAATGATGTACTGTGTTTTGTTGCTAGATGCACAAAGATGTATTGTGATGTTTGTGTGAACTAGCAAAGTTCTCGCCTTATGTACGGGTCCACTCAGTTACCTGGCAACTCAGCCCCCTCCCCTGTCCTCAGGCTGTCTGTGAGGAGAGGTGGGGCACATACCTAAGGCCCAAGGACTCAAACCGGGGTCTGCGATCGTCCAACACAGAAGGCGCCAAGGGGCAGAGAAACAGATAGAAAAACTTTCCGCGCATTATAGTAAGATTAGTTTGTATTGTTGACCGACAGAGTCGCCGAGTGATAAGGACGCAGTGCAGGATATTCTGATTACGCTGTCCGATAGCTCCGAAAGGTAGACACTCAACACCTTTTGCTTTATTGCGTTGATAAGATAATTCTATGTTAATCTGTGCAGTGTTACAGTAATTGGTGCAGTTGAAGCTATGAAGCTAGTGGGTGGACCAAAAAATGACATCTTTGTGGTCAGTGGCGGATCTAGCTTGGAGCTGGGGGATATGTAGCACCCCCAGATTTAAGCTTATCAATCCCGGTTTAGTGTTCATAACACACTGTCAATGGGAAGCTTTATTACTAATGATGCTGGTATAAGTAAAAGTCATCCTGTCCAGCCAGATTTAGGGTGGAAGACAACACCCCCAAATTTTTGTGGCAAGTACAGACACTGCTATTGTGTGTTAGATGCATTGTAGTTGTTATTGTTGCGTATTTGTGTATTATTTTCATAATTTATCTTTGAATAGACCAATAGCTTGATGAAGTGAGTATTAAGTTTTATAAATGCATAAAATTTGAACTTTTGTTTAGTTTATCGTGGCAAGTTGTGATGGATATCAGGAAGTTGTTATGTCTCTTGGTTACAGTTATTTTCCTGATGTGCATCGCTTCCCTGAGCCACTGGTTTATTCCCCAGTAGACTAGATAAAGATTATAACTTCATAAACTTGTATAGCTTATAACTACGGTGGCTTGTGGTTTAATGGTAGGGTGTTGGACTTATGATCTAGGTTGTGGGTTTGACTCCCGGTGGTTACTTACTCGGATGGGTGACTGTCTGCGGACAGGTAAACCATCTTGGTATATAGCCAGCACCAAGATAAACTCAGCCTTTTATCCCTCCGGGGTAGGTAAATCGAGTACCTGTCTAGCTGGGGTTAAGGTGAATGCTCTACCTGCATCGGGTGGCAGTTAACACTTTGTGTGATCCCATATGGAAGATGAGGCTTCATAGCTCTATGTTGGGTTTTCTATTAAGAGCTCTACACCATCTTAATTCTTCAATCTTTTAGTTCTTTTATTGTTTAGTAGGCTTCTAGTCATTGTTTTGGTGGCTGCAACAGTTCCGACATGCGTAAAAGTGCCCTGTTGTCACTGATCAAGAAAGCTCGCGAAGAACAGCCGAAAGTTTGGGACGAATATTTCAATGCCGTGCTGCTCATTCTGCTTGAAACAGTCACCGATGATGATGTACGTTCAGTAGACTGATATATCAAGTTTTAGCTGATAGTGATAACGGTCGTGCTGATGGCATGGCCTGTCATCTTTCTGTCTGTCATAGTCTATATTGTTTTGTATTGTGGCTAAATGGTACATCACAGTGGGTTGGTGATGGTACCGTGGCTAGGGCGATGGCAAGTTTCTGAGGCCGTCAATAGTAACAATGGGTCACTTCACTTTTTGACTTAGACTTTCACTGAGACTTTCGCTGAGACTTTCGCTGAGTCTGAACTTCGGTCTAAGTACCTACTTAAGTCAAAAAGTGAAGTGATTTCACTGAGACTTTCACTGAGCCTAAAGTACCTACTTAGACCGAAGTTTGGACTCAGCGAAAAGTCTCAGCGATTCGCTGAATCCAAAAGTACCTACTTAGACCGAAGCTGAGCCGAACTAACCTGGCTAAAGTCGGTTCGATTTGCATGGAAGAGATAGCTTTAGCCCTTAGGGCTTAACTTTTGCTGAGCCTGAATTCACTTCAACTTTTGACTTTAGCTGAGTGAAAACATGGCGACTATTTACAGTTCTATGCATATGGATAGTTTAGTAAATTAAAGCAGTCTGGTAGAAAAATAAACGCCGCAAAAAATATGCAGTGACGTCAAATGTTACATAATTACGTTATTTGCGTGCACGGCGCAATTAAATAAGTAAGTCCAAGCGTAAATGGTTGATTTATTTCCTGTTAGGTTTACAGGTTTTCCGCCATTTTTAATTGTTTTGGTCTAAGTCAGTAGACTTAGACCAAAGTTTAGTTGAACTGTGGTCTAAGTACAGACTTTAGCGTTCAGCTTTAGCTTTCGCTCA
>Ga0056128_1012727_pt1 | contig 10253 bp, 5 predicted proteins | sample WorMetLIZISLAND2_FD_71113 | JGI IMG/M metagenome (GOLD analysis project Ga0056128, IMG submission 71113) | Marine gutless worms symbiont microbial communities from Max Planck institute for Marine Microbiology, Germany - Olavius geniculatus... ... | reverse complement strand
TCCGATGATCTACCGATAGGGGCGTGGCAAGCTGGAGACGCCACTCAACCAAGCGTCTGTACGCCCTACGACCCAAAGGTTGCCCAACAACCGACAACATTAGGGCGTCACGTTACACTCCTCCGTTAATGACGTCGCTATTCCGGTGGTATATACCGATATCGATCACTTTGAACGATTTTGAAATAGCCTACCATATTAATAACATGTTTTAGTGAATTTCTAGCGCGATTTCATACGGCGACGCTTATTTCGAGACTGAAACGCACCGAAATTACTTTTGATCGATGCTGTCGCGCATCTCATGAGCTTTGGTCAGATTTGAAGATGATGATGATAGTCTTTATTAAAGCAATCAACAGACAAACCGCTGTAGACACAATGCAAAACATATTGACATGCTAAAAACAACTAAAAACAGTCTTTGTACAATACACGATAGATAAAATTGCACTCATCAATATTATTTATTTTGGAGGGAAGTTCGTAGAAACGATGAGAAACGATGTTGACGCACGCGCTGTATACAGGTAGCGGACCTGATGTTCTTCGTGTTGCTGTGCGTCGTGTTCTTACTGGCCTATGGAGTCGCCGCTCAGTCGCTGCTCTATCCTAACGCCGAGCCGCGCTGGAGCATTCTCTACAACGTCGTCTATCATCATTCGTACCTTACCATGTTTGCAGTTTTCACTGGACACTGGGATGTGTAATGGTGTCGGAACAATGCGTAGTAGTATCGGCGAGTGTGTAGTAGTATCCGTGGCACTGTGTTGTTGTATCGCGATGGCCGAGGCTACTTTACAACGTTGTCTATCACCCATACTTCAGCATGTACCAGGAATTTCCTCTGGAGGAGCTGGAAGGTATGATTCAATGCTGAAATCACGCTAGGATTTCTTCACGATTCTGTTGTATTATTGAGTTAATTGCCTTAGTTGCTGTTTAATAACTTATTAATTAAGCTCGGGATCGACCCTAATATTAAATACACAAGACAGTATAGAAATTTCGACGGTTTTTCTGATCACTTCCGTATTATCGCACATAACATACAATACCGTACCGCATCACTGTACCCTAGCGAGCACCCGATTTTATATACCCCAAAAGGGGGCGGACGTTCGGTCGTCGTCGCTGCCAATCACTAAGACCAACCAATGACAACTCTCGCTGCAGCAACGACGACGTCGTCGCGATTATACGAGTTCGCCAGCCGCTTCTCATATCTCTCGACAACAATTCCATTTCATGGAAAACGCGTTCTTTCTTCGCCATCGTCAACAGTCATTTCTGCTAAACGAGCAACAAACAGCGTAAATAATGTAAATCTTAGAGAGAACAATAGCATCGCAGTTTAAACAAGACACCTGTTAACATTTTTTCTGTCGAACATAACTAAAAATAAGCAAAACAAAACAAATTTTTAAAAAGTAGAAATTTGGGACAGAGCCCAACGTCAGGCCGCCTGTTGTCGTAAGTCCGAGTTGGGGCCAGTTTTGGGCGATTCACACTTGCGACGCCGACGCAGCTCAACTCAACTCTCAAGCAGAGATGGACACGGGTCGGGTCGACCCGCGGGTCAGGTCGGGTCGGGTCAAAATTTCCGAAATGCGTTATTTGTCAGTCGAGTTAAATAAGTTTACCTATTGCTTTATATAAATCTACGTTTTAATTACTTACTTACTTACTTACTCACTCCCAGCACTGAGTTTTGTGAATAACTACTGTAGGTGAATAGGTAGTTAATTAGAAGGTAGATTTACAGCCCATCATCATCTAAACGCATCTAACGCGCCTCTATTACTTTTCATGTAGGGGGCCTCGTGCACACATTGGATGCCCATAAATTGTTACGTGCGACAGCATGTAATGCTTCGCGCGTCTTAGCCGTCGTCGAGATGTCTGTCCGTCTCTCCGTCCGTCCGTCACACCCTTGAGCCCTATCAAAACGGTGCAAGCTAGGATGACGAAATCTTCACCTTGGGCAGCCACGATGAATCTAGTATTCTAGTTTATCGTGACAAAATTTCGTGCCCCGGGTGAGGGGTTCCCCTCGAACAAAAGCGTCCAAAAAGGGCACCCCTGTAAAACTGGTTACTTTGCCGATATTGGCGCGTCTAACGTGAAAACAGTTGCAGATAGGCATTAGACATGCTGCTTATCGTAGTAGAAAGCACCGGTGACGAGCTTTTTAGCGGTATTAACATTTATGACCTTGAATGATCTTGAATCCCCAAATTAGGATGTTTTAGTGTTTTTTTTCGATTTTCGGTTGCAGTGCACACTTCAAGGATGAATTGCGACGAAATGGCTGTAAATAGACTAAGACAATCTGACAAGATACGAACAGGAACTGGTAAGGCTGTCACGTGTCTCATAAGCTTTCCTCAGATTACTTGTTGCTGATTTGCCGTGATAGCACTACGACCACATTAAGGCAACCGAGGCAGTGTTCAGCGACACGTACGAGATCATTTTTACGCGCGAGAGCCAGCGATAGCAGCGCGTATTAGCTATCTCGCACCGTTATTGAAACACAGCGACTTATTGGCTAAAAATCGCACATTTTTTACCCCTCTGTCATTTAGCGCCCTCTTTCGGGGTGGCCCCCTCTGAATTTATAGAAAAGCTTTACGGTTTCTGAAACAAGATTCTTCCAGGCAGCCGATGGTGAAGATTTGGTGATCCTAGCTTGCGCCGTTTTTGACTGATCCACCCGTGTGACAGACCGTCAGACGGACAGACATAATTGCAATGGCTAAGACACGCTAAAGCAGTCTAGCTGCTTTCGCGCGTAAAAATGGACGCTCTTGCACTGCTGTATTGTGTGAAAATTTTGGAGCTACACGTACGCAATGTGGGCTTTTGTGAATATGAAAATATCCATGGATATCGACGGAGAATCTGCGGATATGGATATGGATATGGATGGACAATTTAATATCCACGGCAAGTCTGTTCCTATAGTGCCATGTGTAAAAAGGATTGCCTGCTGTTGACGTGTCAGGCGAGATTGAAGGCTGCAGCAGCAACAGTTCAATCTACCTCAACGTACCTGGCGTCAAACGGTGCTCTCGCAAGTCCTGGCTAGCTATGGCCATGTTCTGTATCTACATCCTGATGACGTCTATCATGCTTATCAACCTTCTCATCGCCATCTTTAGGTATTCCAGACTTTCTATCTCAGACTTGCGTCATCGGCTTTAGGCTAGCGTTACCGACAGACTGCTGTTCAGTCAGACACTTACTGCATGATGCGCGCCGTCTTTGTCAATTCATGCAGACTACGCTTCAATTATCACTCGTAGACAGCTGCTGCAGTTTTTCAAGTCCACAATGTGACGAAATTGCAGTATTATGCTTACGATGTGCTTCATTAGTTATTACTACTGCCATAAACCATTGATGGAGCCAATTAGTTAGCACCAACTCTCAAAGCCAATTAGGTCAAGGCCAAGACATTTAATGCACTAAATGCTGAATAGGTTCGAATAAGCAAACAAACATTCTGCTGCGATGTAAAAGCTATTTTGTCCAGTCACAGTGAACATCAATGTAATCTTTACAGTTTACAATTTTATACCATGCAAGCTTAAAAGTCATCAACTTATCAAGTGCAGTTGCAAATTACTAATAATTTTTGCAGTTTTATGAATGCAACCATAATGTCCCGTTACGACGTATAAACTGAGCAGCTTTTTAAGCTACATCAAAGTACACTTGATCACGTCGTCTTTACATACAAGCAAAAGCGTAGCCAGGAATTTGTCTTTTAGTGGCACTCCTGAGCCTTCTCCCATTTTACTTGTTTCCTTCCCTTTTCTCTTCATTTTCTCTTCTTTCCCCCTGTCATTCTCTTATTTTTTTTCTTTTCTTTAAAATCCAGCTATGGGATCTGGGCTCCCTTAGCGGGGTCCAGGGCGTAGTCCCGGCCGCAAACGCATTTCTACACATTTTGGACTCTCAAAAACGCATCTAGTTGCAACATTTTAGTCATTTAAATGCGATGCAAATAGTGGTTTGAATTTAAAAGAGAAAAATATGTGTCCACTCTTTGACGGTGGGTCTATTTATCAACTAGACCTAATGCAGCTGCAGCATCAAAAGCACCGAGATTAGCCGCGCGGTGTCGTGGAAAATTTGTCGCACCTGGAAAATTCTTTCCACCTCCATACTGTCATAATGTAACTAACGCTAACCCTAACCCTATCCTTAATCTTAACCCTAACCCGTACTGCTGCGTGTGGGAATAATTTTCCGGTGCGACGAATTTTCCACTACACCGACACTGGTGTCGTTGCAGCAACACGTTTCAGACGGTGCAAGACATCGGCATCAAGACTTGGAGCTTCTACCGCTACAGCCTCACCAAGGAGTATCACGACAAGCCGACGCTAGCCCCGCCCCTCATCATCGTGAACCACCTGTGGCGTATTCTGCTGTACGCCTACACGACCTGCGGCAACAAGTGGGAGCAAGAGGACGACTTCAGTTAGTTACGGTTTTATGTCATGCGCTGTTCAGTACTAAAGGTAAAGGTAAAGGGAGCCATGCCCGAGCTAGGGCGTAGGCGGGGTGCTCATCTCCCACTCGCGGCCGTTGAGCCCGTAGGTGGATAAACCACTTGAGTCCGTGACGCATGGCCAGTGAGACGCCAGACCTACGGTTACCTTCCCAGCCTCGGGGCATCACCGCCCTTTGACCGGTACCAAATTATACTGCTTTGTGACAGAGGCACATGTGTGTGAACAACTTGCCCGGCAGTGTCCTGGTGCGGAGTCGAACCTGCGCCCCTGAGTGACCTCAGGATTACAAGTCAGCCACGTTACCGTTAGACTACCGAGCCACAACAAGTACTGCATACCCGTAATTAAACGTAACTTGACGGCAACGCCTCTGTAGTTTAAAACGCGCCATTTCGATGGGCCACAATTCCGATTTTTCTTCCCCCCATTCCGACCGGTTGACAAAACCTGTTTTAAACGACGACTTTTAAAAGCTAATCCAAGACTGACCGACGGTAACTCTATTCCTAACCCTATCCCTATGCCTAACCGTGGTAGCATTTGGGAGTGGCCAGCTGACACCGTAGCTGATTGTTGTTGGACATGTATGTGCATGTTTGGGCACGTTTGGGCATGTCTGGACATGTTTGTGTAGAAAAGACGATGGACCGAGAGCTGCAGAAGCGCTTGACAGCGTTCGAGCGTGCAGGCGTCGAGAACTATTTACACCGCAAGCGCCGCGAGGAGGAAAGCAAAATGGACAAGAAAGCCGACAACATGCTACAGAAGTCAGCCATTTTGCATATGTGTTAGCCTACTCTAATCATTTCTGAATCTGTGAAAAAGAAACGTCAACGCCATGAAAGCTGTAAAAACCTATTTCCGTGGAATTTCAAACCCCTAAGTCGTCTCCGCAGTTGGATTTCAATTAAGTCGCAAGGCAAATGCACGCTGAGCTTTGTCCCAATTTCTATTTACTCGGGTGTTAGGAAAAAAGTCCTTTCTGAAAAATCGTGATTTTGATTTTTCATGGTTTTACACACGGTTATGTGGTTGCTATATTAAAGTGCAGTGAGTATATTGCAGAACGTTTAATTCGAAGTTGTATCAGGATTAAGCAACTTTAAAAATTTTTAAAACCGGGCAACAGATGACGAGAAATTGTGATATTTCTGTGATATTTTGTCACTGTTTAGATTGGACCAGCTGACGGTAACAGTCGAGAATGCAAACAAGTCTCAAGACATCGAATCTCAAGAGTACGCCTGCCTATGTAGTCGTTGTTCTGGTTAAGTTTTTATCTAGGATCGAGGATACGTAGCGAAAGTATTCCATTTTTGAACACGTTCGTACGCTAATGGCCACAGCACTCGTACGACGCTGACACAATAGAGCCTTTTTGCGGGTCTAGGCCTACCCGTACTCGCGGGTAGGCCTATAACACCGATTCTGGTGAAAAGGAGTCGCGACCCTTCCGTGAGGAGCCACAGATACTTCTCTATTTTAATTAGCGTTTAGTTCTGCACTGGGACATCCTTCATGATTTTTCTTTACGCACTCAGCACTGCCGGCATGTCCACAACCACTACTGGTCAGGAGTCTTCAACTTGTTGAAGTTTGACCATACGCCGAAGAAGAAGAAGACCCGACCCGTTACCCGCGCCTGCGGGTCGGGTCGAGTGGGGCAAAATTCTTCGCGGGTACGGGTATGTCCGTGTCAGGTTCAGTGGACTCTACGCTTAATGATTACGAGATAAGCTGCAGCCTGGGGCGCGCGGCTAGGGACGTGGCAGCCAGGCCAAGACAGTCTAGACGAGAGAGACCGCGTGTGCGGTGTGAACTATGGATTTTCTGTGAACTGTTTTGTTTTTCCCCTAGTTTTCTATTACATGTACATATGTTTCTTTTATAATAAAGAACCTGACAGTCCGGTTTTAACCAAAAATTTTGACGTCTTCGGGGAATGCCAGAGGACCAAATTACCCGGCCTGTCCACATTTGTTCGCAGCATTTTTGCTATATATCGGTCAGCCAGAATAAAACTGAGTTATCACTAGGAAAAGCCGACCGTATACCGCCTACGTCCGAAGCCCATTGTCCGACTTTCAGTCACTGCATGTGAGAAAGCGATTTGAGTCAGAGGTGACATATGTGTAGTTTCATGTACGCTATGTTAACGGAACGCTGTCTCGAAAGCTACAATGAACGCTAGCATAACATACATCGCACGTGGTCTTTGAATAGACTCATAGGTTGAAACGTAAACTTAATAAGTCGACAAATTTATCAGATTACAACCTTTATATTCACTGTTTATTGTTAACGTTTCGGCAACCGCTGCTGCATTCGTCGGAACGACTGTCCACCAGGTGTCGCTTTGGCGTAGGCCTACGGTAAGTAATCACAGATGTGTGGAAGTTGGTAGGACCCCTCGTCTCGGTTCATTGACTTGTCTTGTTCTTTCCTGATGTGTATCGCTTCCCTGAATCATGGACGACATTTTAGAAATCATCAAATAACAAGGGACAGATGGCTTGACTCAACACCTGAATTCTGTGGATGGCACAAAGAGCATCAAGTCAACAAGAAAAAGATCTACAAATGCCTTTTCTCGACACCCTTATCGTCAGAAAACCCGATGGCCATGTTAAGTTATTGGTATATAGGAAGACAACGCATACAGACCAGTACTTACATTTCAGCTCCCACCACCCATTACAACATTTTTAGTGTTGTTAGAACTCTTTTGTACAGAAATAGGAACATCCTAACAGAAGAGCAACACATTTAAACGGCACTCACACGGTGTGGGTATCCAGACTGGAGCATCAAAAAGGTCAAAAGACAGACGGAAATGGTCAAGCGGAAGAAGGTCACTTGTAAATTGGCCACGCAGTATGCAGAGGAAAACAGGACGACAGTGGTTATACCGTATGTACATGGCCTGTCGGAAGCCGTTACCCGAGCCTACAGACGACATGGTATTTCATCAGCCATGAAACCATTCCAGACACTAAGAAGTCTACTCGAACATCCAAAGGACAAGCGAAGGCGTCAAGACGCCTGTGAATGTGTATATAAAATGCCATGCAAGAACTGCGACAAAACTTACATTGGAGAAACAGGTAGAGCTTTTGGAGTACAAACTACAAGAACATCGACAAGAAGTTACACAACGGGATGTAAGGGCGTACACACGAAGGACCAGTTAATTCGCAGCAACAGAGCAAAACAAGTCGGCAGTCACAGACCACGCCATCTCTCTCAACCACGTCATAGACTGGTACCACGCCAAGGTGATCGACAGAGAAAGCAACAGAATGGACCGATGGATCAAAGAAGCGATACACATCAGGAAAGAACAAGACAAGTCGATGAACCAAGACGACGGGTCCTACCAACTTCCGCATATCTATGACTACTTACTGTCCGCCACAGCGACACCTGGTGGACAGTCGTTCCGACGAAGGCAGCAAAGCAGCGGTTGTCGAAACGTCAACGATAAACGATGAATATAAAAGTTGTATTTTAATGAATTTGTCAACTTATTAAATATCGCACGTGGTTATTTTGCCAGGCGATATAAATAATTGCTGTTCCATGCACGACGTTGCACGTGGTCAACTCGCCAGGTGATATAAATATCTATAGGGTAAATAAACAAGGAGAATATTGAACGCAGGTTCTGCAAATATTTTTCACAATAAAAACGCCTTGCTCGAGAAGTCACGCTGTTGCAGTATATGCTGATCTTCAAGGTCCTTCAAGGTGAATTATTTTCATATCATTTAAAAGCCAATATGCGACTTCCTATTAGTGATCAAGAGCAACCTAGGCACTATCTTGCACCGTTTAGCCACAATAGCGCGTAGCGGCTTTCGAGGTCATCGAAGGTCAATGATTTTCATGTAATCTGACAGGACGTATGAGACCTCCTGTTAGTGATTAATAGTAACCTAGGCCCTATCTCTCACCGTTTCCGAAATAACGCGGTTTTTACTACCCCTCCCCCCCCTTTTCATTCAGCCTCCACTTTGAAAATGTTTCCTAAAGTTGGAGTAGATGACTGAAATTTTGCACGCCCGAATACAAGACCAATGGCTAATTATTCGTGTAAAAAGTTTTTCCCTACGCTCTAGCGGTTAGCCATAGTACATCTTTTAGAGACGGACGGACGGACGGAGGACAACTCATGCCAGTGGCTCGACCTTTACGGTCAGCAAAAATCAAGGCGTCGAGGCGAAGGTCAAGGCCACGATTTTTTTTGTTCTTCAGCTGTCGTCGAGGTTGAGGACATTCATCGGGAACCCCGTCCTTGCTCAGTGTAGGCATATCAAGTTTTTATTGTGTACATTATAACCAGGTTTGCCGTGGATTTGAAATTTCCCATCCATATCCATATCCGTAGCCTATCGACAGATTTTCCGTGGATGTCCATACATATATCCATATCCACAGACGCCTATCTTGCGTACAATTTAAGTTCGGACTCTCTAAGTTCAAAAAGGCCTGCGCACGCGGGTGTCAAAAAGGGTTCCCCTCTCAAAAGTGGTTATTTATCCGCTGCTGCCTTGTCTAACGTGAAAATGGTCGCAGATAGACACAGACATGCTGCTTATTGCATAACAAGCACTGGCGACGAGCTTCTTATGATTGTCAACGTTGATGACCTTGATTGACCTTGAACCATAAAAATAGCGGTTTTAGAGTTTTTTGGGCGATTTTTGGCTGCAGAAGAGTGTATTGCGATGAAATTGATGGAGATAGACGAAGATTACCTGCGAACATGAACTGCTATAGGATCTCGCGCGTCTCATGAGCAGCTCAGATTTCCTGGTAATTTTGTTACAATTTGATCAAAAAAGTAAAAAATAAACTCACAAATGGATAAATCTTTTGTTGCCCAGCCAACAACATTAAAGCACCGGAAGATCAAGACGGGTCTGTTACTGCTATAGTGGTAATAAACAAATTCAGGCTGACTAAATAATCACATGCTGATGTCACTGTCACGGCCAGTTCGGAAGAAGGTTTGCAACGAATAATGGAAACATTAAAAAGGATATCTGAAGAATATGGAATGCGTATAAACCTGAAGAAGACAAAAGTAATGATGTTTACCAAAGGTCAACCAAGGAAAGTATCAATCTGGCTTCGAAACACTGAACTTGAACAGGTTTATGAATTCTGCTACTTGCGAAGTTTACTTACTGAAGATGCTCATTGTGATAAGGAGATCAAGAAAAGAATTGCAATGGCAAAGGCAGCTTTCATGAGAAGATGAGAATTACTACGAGGGAACATCTCAAAGGACTTGAAGAAACGGTTGGTGAAAGCACTAATATGGAGTGTAGCTCTTTATGGCTCAGAGACATGGACACTTAGAAAAGAAGACATCAAACGTATACAAGGTTTTGAGATGTGGATTTGGCGTAAGATGGAAAAGATCAGCTGGACAGCACATGTGTCAAATGAAGTCTTGTGTCTGGTACAAGAACAACGTTCTCTGATGCAAGTCATCAAGCAACGCCAAGCAAACTGGATAGGACATGTCTTAAGACATGACTGTTTTCTGAAGACTGTACTAGAGGGGAAGATAGAAGGGAAACGGCCAAGAGGAAAACCAAGAAGGAAGATGCTGGACTTACTTATGGAGCAAGAGGAAAAGAAGATCAGTTACGAGGAATTGAAGAGAGGAGCACAGAGCCGGGTCGGATGGCGTCATCGTCATTGGAACCTGCCTTAGGG
>Ga0056128_1012726_pt1 | contig 10254 bp, 10 predicted proteins | sample WorMetLIZISLAND2_FD_71113 | JGI IMG/M metagenome (GOLD analysis project Ga0056128, IMG submission 71113) | Marine gutless worms symbiont microbial communities from Max Planck institute for Marine Microbiology, Germany - Olavius geniculatus... ... | reverse complement strand
TTTTTTACGTGAGTGGGTAGTAAGCCCACTGCACAACCCCCAACCTGGAGGACCAGAGTACATGTTTAGTCTGGCTCCTCACCCTCGACCTGTCCGGCAGTACTAGACTGCCACCGGCATAGCTCTAAGGATCATAGGAGCACGCAAGCCTTCCCGCCACAACAAGGCACATGTACCATGGGAAGGAATTTTGACTTTAATCGGCTGGAAAAGATCATGACCGCGCATGCGTGAATTTGTCGCGGTCGTAATTTTTGATCAGCCGTATAGTACACTTCGTATCTGAGCTCAGTAACGAAAGGTGACTTTGACCTTTGACCTTTTTGTGGTGCGTCGAGTTTCTGGTGGTGTTTGAAATATACGTACTAAATTTGAAGTATCTATAACTGATGGATCTTGAATTATAGATGCTTTTACGAAAACAGTGCGCAAAAGTGAAAATTTGGCCGCTATTTTGTTTATGCAAATTAGATGGTCAAAAACTCTAAATTTGGCTTGGGAACCGGGATAATCGTATTCAGCATGTTCAATTTGTGTTAAAAAGTTAGGTTCCCAGCTTCCACCCAAAAATGCTTTTAGAAGTCACATTTTTCGGGACTTCGCCCTGACTAAATGCTTCGCGCGTCTTAGCCATCGTCTAGGCGTTCGTCTGTCTGTCCGTTTGTCACACTCGTGATCAGTATCAAAACGGTGCAAGCTAGGATCACGAAATCTTCACCGTGGGCTGCCTCACGGTCTCTAGTTTTTCGTGACAAAATTTCGTGTTCCTGGGTGCTGGGGTTCTTCTCGAACAAGGGCGTCAAAGAGGGGTAACCCGCTAAAAAGACCTTATTTTGCTGTTATTGGCTCATATAGTGTGAAAACGGTTGCAGATACATGCTGCTTATCATAACAAGCACTGGTGACAAGCTTTTTAGATGTATCAGCATCGATGACTTTGAACGACCTTGAACTCCCCAAAAAGGGGTTTTAGTGATTTTTTTTCGCAATTTCTGGCTGCAGCGCACATTTCAACAGTAAATTGCGACGAAATGGCTAGAGATAGACCAAGACAACCTGCGTATGAAATTTTCAGCATTAAACGTAGATTTTAGCAGTTCAAGTTCCAATCCTCTAGGTTCAAGGAGGCCGGTGTAGGCGGGCGTCGAAGACGGCTACCACTCTAAAAGTGGTTATTCACCGCTATTGGCTCGTGTAGCGTGAAAACGATTGCAGATAGGCAGAAACACGCTGCTTATCATAATAAGCAATAGTGACAAGGTTTTTATTGGTGAGAACATCGAACTTCTAAAATAAGGGTTTTAGTGTTTTTTTGCAATTTGTGGCTGCAGCGTATATTTTGAGAGTGATTTGCGTCGAAATGGATATAGATAGATCCAGTGATCCAGTGCGAAAACGGTTGCAGATAGGTACAGACATGCTGCTTATCATAACAAGCACTGGTGACAGGTTTTTTAGATTTATCAACATCGATGATCTTGGACGACCTTGAAACCACCACCACCCTTCAAAGGGGGGGTGTTAGCGAATTTTTCGCAATTTTTGGATGCAGTGCACATTTCAACACTGAATTGCGACGAAATGGCTGAAGACAGACCAAGACAACCTGCATACGAAATTTTCAGCATTTAACGTAGATTTTAGCAGTTTTAAGTCCCGACCCACTAGGTTCAAGGAGGCCGGCGCAGGCGGGCTTCAAAACGGCTACCCCCCTAAAACGTGATTATTTTGCCGCAATTATTTTATCTTGTGTAGCGTGAAAACGGTTGCAGATAGGCATAGATATGCTGCGTATCATGAGAAGCACTAGTGACGAGCTTTTTAGCGGTATTGACATTGATGACCTTGAATGACCTTGAACCTTTTTTTCAAATAGGTAGTTTTAGTGTTTTTTTTGCGATTTTCGGCTGCGGTGCAGACTTCAAGGGTGAATTGCGACGAAATGGCTGGAGATAGACCAATATAATCTATAAACAGGAACTGCTAAGACTGTCGCGCGTCTCATGAGCTTTGCTCAAATTACTTATTGACTGATCTACCCGTGTGACGGACGGACAGGCGGACAGACAGAATTGCGATGGCTAAGACGCGCTAAAGCAGTAGCTGCTTTCGCGCGTAAAAACAAAACATTAAACAAATTCATATCTAGGCTACACTGTGTCTCAAAAAACATTCCGAACATTTTCAATTGTAACTTGAAATGGGATTATCATATTTTAATAATTTTTGGTACGAACATTCCTGAGACAACTTGCCATTAAATAAATGTTTAATTTCCCACCTCACTTAAAGTCTTTTTGTGCACTACCTGGGGAAACAGTACTAACGAAATATTGCTTTTTTACCTGATGCACAGAACATATTTGATTAACTTTTTGACACTTTGGTTGACATTTCGTCCAACTGTTTCGTTTTTTTACTGCCTTCAGCAAAATTGCTTGAATTGTGGGCGCATTGTGCGAACACAGGCATGGAGACGTGGTCCGCATTCATTGACAGCAGTATCGATAACGTTTTGCTTCAGATTAATCCAGACTTCAGCAGTCACTTCTTAAATTCATAAACATTTCCTGAAGATCATCATTGCTTTATGACGATCAAACCTTTTAATTGACTGACTGTTGGGGCCCAGAGATCTTGATAGATGAAATTTATTGAAGTTTTTTTTCATTCATTTCAACACATGGTTTGCTTGGTCTGTTTTCTCCAGGTAGTACAAGAGCAGACGTTGGTTGAGATGGGAACTTAAACAATCATTCAGTAGCCAGTGGTGTCAAGAATATTTCGGCGAAAAATTATTAGAATCTGATAATGTTTCTTCAAGTTAATGTCGGGGATATTTTTTTTACGTTTTTGCACATTTCAAAGCATATTTCGCTTGGTCTGCATTCTCTTGGTAGTGCAGAAGCAAACATTGGATGAGGTAGGAAACTGAATGGTCATTTGATGGCAAGTTGTGTCAGAAATATTCACACTCGAAATTATTAGAATCTGATAATTTTTTAAAAGTTACAATCGAAAATGCCAAGGATGCTTTTTTGAATCACAGGGTATATTTTCGCTGTATAGGCCTACTTAAGGATTTACAAAATTCTTTCGCTGACATAAAGCGATCGTGAAAGAGTTCGTCAGAATGCGAAGTGCGTCGCCTTGTGAGTGACATTTTACAACATTGTGTTCTGGGTACTGATGCTGCAGGGCAGCCTGATTCTGACGGCGTCTTGGGTGCAGTCGGACGCTCTGCAGCTGTGGGACTATCGTAAGGGCGGCGAGCTGTTGAAGAACTTGTCGTTCGCCGTTAAAGATCGCGGCCACCTAGCGGATGGAAGCGGCGACGTGATGACGCAAGGCGCCTACTTGTACTGCTGTCAGTTCTGCTCAAACAGCGTCGCTATCGCCGGCGGCGCCGGCACCAACAGCGCTCAGGCCGTCTGTTTGGACAGTGACGAAGTAAGACTGATGTATTATACATTCGCGATGTCAGTTTAATCTCGGGTACGATTACACACACAGAAGCCGATCTTTCAATGCTATACGGCGGGGCAAGTCTTCTCCTTCTCAACTTTCGTCCATCGCTCAAGTAGCCTTTTTTCTTTTTCTCCAAAATTGCTCCGTCTTTTTCTTTCCCTTTATCCAGCTTTCACTCCCGGCGATTTGCCTCTTAAATTTAGCAAGGCTAGAAAGCTAGAAACCTAGAAGGCATAAACAAGGCTTTAGGCCGTAAGCTCCTTGCTTAGCAGCTGCGGTATAGGAGGAGTTCGACCCCCAAATAGCGCCCGATGCAGTTTGAGCTAAAATGGCATTACTCATGATAGTTAATGTAAAAAGAGGTTTTCCACAGATCTGTGGTGTGAAAACAACAACTGCAGTCCACGGGGTTTTGCCCAGTGGATTTTTGACTGGTCCAATGATTAACCTTGCACTACAAAGTTTGTTAATCAAGGTCGTTTAGTCGAAAATAATCAGAGTTAAAATTTAATGTTTACATTGTACATATGGTTGCATTTTTATGCGGAATTAAATATGCCACCAACCTGTATCCATTTTTCAAATGCGGTTGTGTATATTGATATCAGATGCTGATGGAAGTGTCTATTGGCAAGCCCGTGTACGCAGTGGACACGGCGCAGAGCGGACGATTGGTCGCAGTCGCCGGCGCAGGCTCCAAGATGCATCTAAATGTCGTCTCGTGAGTGAATCAATTCATCCGCCAAAGTCGACAAGTTTGCACCAGAACTTTTGATGGCGCGGAATGTTGTAAGATGTCATTGGAGGAACGTTATCTGAGTTTCTTTGTCATGATGAGTTTCTGTGATACGTTTCTGACTCTGTATGTGTAATTACTTGATGACTTTTCGAACTGGACTTAGAACGCACTAATGCTATGTGAGCGACCTGTATTTGTTGACATCGTGTTAAGTGGCACGTCTAATTGTTTTATTTGGAAATTACCTGTTTGCAAAATTTACTCAGAAAGTTATGATCAGAAAAATTTTGGAGGAGTGGGGTCACTGGAAAGGCACATAAAAATATCTGCATTGATTATTAGAGTTGTTCCACTGCAAGCTGTCTTATACATATACATATCAACTCCATCATGCATTCGCGCCCACGCCGCCATGTTTATATTATAGTGACATTACAACATGAAAACACTTTACGTACGTTATTGGTGGAGTGAGGTGAGCTGAAAAAAAAACAGCTGAATGATGAGTGGAACCGAAAAGTTGCGAGTGGAGATCATAGGAATCGATAAAGCGAAGGTTTAAGAGGAGTAGCTGCCAAAAAACAATAAATGCATCGAGATTCTGAGCTAAAAAGCAGCATATTTCGTGACTAAAACGCACAACCGCAAAGTAAGTGAATGATAAGCGTAGCTTAAGAAGCCGGTAGACGACACGGCTCGCGGCAGCCAGCGCAAAGTTCAAAAGGCTCATGACTTACGCCTAGCTTGCATTAGTTAACGATCGATAGGCATAACGGCTGCAGCGATAGCCGACATTACGACTAACAGACTTTTCAAATTTTTTGGACTAAATACAACATCGATAGAAATAATTAGAAAGCCCTCGTGAGAGTGCAAATCTGAAATAATCTCCGCCAGTCAAAGTGAAGTAATTTAGACATTTCTGCTACTACTGCTACTGCTAGTACAGTCTGCTGATAATGTATGCCTAATGACCACGCGCACCACGTGGCGTTGCTAGGAGCGGAACCCTCCATCTCGCTGCAGTGCACCTGCGTCTGTAAGTGGCGTGATCAATGATGACCATGCATCTTGCACGGTTACAGAGTTACGCAGCCTCAAAAACATTGGCGTCACGAGTTTGACTTTTTTTGGGTCACGTGACGTCCCCGAATCTCCGATTACCCTACCCTAGAATCAAACTGGAAGTGGATCCGATGCACGGTTGCTGAGATAACTATTTGAACCTCTGGACGCCGTGCCCCTGTACGGACCACATATTTTTGGGCCACATTCCACAGTCAACAATTATAATTAGCTGACACGTAGCGACTCGCGAGCCAATAGGCCTAAGTATAATAGACATTGAAGTTCCAAATTAGGGGGTTTTAGTTTTTTTTTGCAATTTTCGCCTGGGGCGCACATTTCATGAGTGAATTGCGCCGAAATGGCTGGAGATAGACAGGCTTGCCGTGGATATGGATATCCATGGATATATCCATGGATATTATGCTGGCACATTTTAAAAATAAACCAAATACTTACAGCATAAATAAACGAGAAAATGAAGAGATCTACAGAAACAACAGAGAAAGAAACATTCAAGCATATAGCATTCAGTCAAATTAATTTATTAGCATTATATCGGTAATGGCCAATTCACATTGACGACGGCGACGCGACTCAACTCAAATGTCAGAGATACTCACCAACAGTTAAGTTGCGTCGGCGGCTTAAGTGTGAATTGGCCACAACAGATCTTGATCTTTAGTGCTTTAATGTTGGTGGTTGGGAAACAGCTCCTTTTGTGAGTTTATTTTAATTTTTGTCAAACAGTAATACCACAGAAACGGTTTTGTGTTTGCTGACATATTTTGTGGTAGTAGGAAGTACAAAGCAAGTGTGCTTCATAAGCGTCCACTCCTACGTTATGGAAAACACAGAAGCAATAAAATTATGCAGATTTTTAAAAACTTTGAAAAATATTTAACTAAGGATATATTTAAATGCAATTGTGTGTTTTTAAACTTTCATTTAGTTTTGTTACAATTTCAAGAGGAAAACGAATGCGTTGGCCTATGTTATTTTTGGCCCTGCTGTAGGCCTACTTTGTGAAAATTTAGTGGCTTCATGTGTACGCAGGATAGGCGTCTGTGGATATGGATATATCTACGGATATCCATGGAAAATCCGTGGATATAGCTATGTATATGGATGGGATATTTCATATCCACGGCAAGCATGGAGATAGACCAAGACAACCTGCGAACAGGAACTGCTAAGGCTGTCGCGCGTCTCATGAGCTTTGCTCAAATTACTTTTATCAGCACGTCATATATGCCTAGCTATGCGTGGGCATTCATGAACTGCGGAGTCTGCGGTGCGCTCACGGTCACTGGAGTCGAGTGGTACGTGCTGCCGTCCATTAGTCGACTATTGTCGACAAAATACATTAGTCATCTATAGTCGAAACTTGAAAAATAGTCGATTGACTAGTGAAATAAAGGCTTATCGATAGTAGCAGCAAATGTCTGCAATTGACGTGACTATATATGGCACTAGTGGTAAGCTTAAACGTGACATCTGCTTGCACTGTCAGGAGGCAGAGCCTATCACTAATTGATTGCAGTGTCAGAGTTGTGAGTTTAGGAAACATTACGAATCGCGGGTCTTATTACCAACAAACATGAAATACTTTGAGTCATACTTACTACTTTAATATAGTACTGACTGAATATGGCAGATTTTTGTCTTTCTGCGGTAAAAGTTTCGTTATCGGGTCTCAAAACCCCCGTCTTCGATTTTTCAAAAGTGTGGAAAACAGCAAAAAACAGTTTTGAGCCATATTCAGTCAGTACTATATTAAAGTAGTAAGTATGACTCAAAGTATTTCATGTTTGTTGGTAACCAGCATATCACGTGTCTCATTATTTTAAATAAATTTTATTAAATTATTCCAAGATACAGCGTTCTGGCACAAACTTTAGTTAAAACTGCACAGTAAAAATACATCTTTTGCAATAACTAAGCAACAGAACAATTTGATAACCAACCGCCACAGACCTTGGATACTGAAACTACATCTCAAATTCACTGGAACTTGTCGCAGAGAAAGTTACATCCTTCTGGCACAAGAAGACACAGGTGGTCAACTTTATTAAAAACACAAAACAACTAGCAGCAGTTTGTCAAAAGAGTTCTTCGCATTTACTAGGCATACTCTGATAAAGCAGAACGGACGGCGACAGACTGCTGGACTTCATCCAGCAGGAGACATCACCGATACAAACGGAGATCTTCGATAAAAAAAACCATCGACTGCGGCAGAGCGGCAGAAACCACTCACATGAGTATCATCAGCGTACGTGTCTGGCGACAGACCATGACTTTCAATGTCCGACATCATGCAGGTCCGCAATGTACTAAACAGTATTGGTCCTATAACAGGGAACCCTGCGGCACTCTGCACATAAGCGTGGTGACAGTTGACTGAGTATCCCCACATCAGCGCATTAGAGATTTTTTTGCGTATGCGCTATATAAATTTACACTTTACTTACTTACTTACTCACTTACTTACATTGTACGTACTGTGATCGTCCCGGCAGATAGTGTCGCGCCAGAACTCTGTGCACTTGCGGTGCCATAGTTGACGGTAGACACGTCGCTGATTGTTTCACGTTGGTCTCGCAGCAGCGGCCTCGGTAGCAGCTGCAGAAGTCGCCGGTGCGGCAGCAGACCATCGACTGGCGGCTGTATAGACATGCTCGAGACGACGTGTAAGTCGCTTCACTTGTCGACTCCCGTTGTTAAACCAAAGGTCCGATGTCGTGGTCAACGAGTGAACTGGCGGACGGGAAGTGACTGATCTAGTAACACGTTGATTTCGCCGTCGCACAACGCAGCCATCTCGTCGACATCAGTGGGCTAGCAGTCGGGCTGACACAGTCGAGAGGTCGATAACGCTGATAGGAACTCCTCCAGATCGAGGCGACGCCACTGACGCGGGCAAACAGCAACGGGTGTCGGTGTATCACGGACAGTGTTGACTTCCCAACGCAGCAGGAAATGGTCAAACTGCTGGCCGACGTCTGTGGCGGTCACGCTTGCAAGACGGTCGTTCTCGTCGTAAGTGACGTCCAGCTTTCCACCCAGCCGATGTGTTGGACCAGTGTCATGCAGCACCAGCCCGTAGCAATCAACTAGCAGACGTATGCGGATCATCAAAACGGTCGAGCCGGATGTTGAAATCGCAGGTGACATAGATTGGCATTTGATATGCAGCAAAGCGATCCAGCACGTCGACTAGTTTATCATAGAACTTCTGCTGCACCGGTTTAGAGCCAGGGCGATACAAAACGATAACGATCGCAGCAAAACTTCCTACGACGGCACCAGCACGGACAAGCTCAAATGTGGTAGGCTGGTCAACGGCGATTGGCGACAGCAGAACGGAAACGGTGGAGACAACGACGACGCCGCCGTGGAAGATCATCGGCGTCTGCAGCGCGCGGTCTTGCCCGTTCGACGACGTTGTATCCAGAAGATCGCAAACGTCCGAGTACCGCGTTGTCGGTGTCGTACCACGACTCAGTTAAATACAGAATATCGATCGCGACATCTTGACAACGTCATCGTCCTTGTTAAAGCCCAAATTCCATTACGCCGACTTTGCGACAAAGTCCGGGACAAGTTCCCGACAAAGTCGCGGACGTGTCGCGGACACAAATCATGAAAGTCCGCGACACAAATCACGTAGTCTCAATATCCAATCAAGAACGTTAGGCCTAATGTATGTTTCGTGTACATTAACTTGAAAATAATAATTAACGCAATTTACTATTAAGACAACAGCTAACCACTGACACGGCAACCGGTAAGGCGTTATCAACCCCGTTGGTTAATATTTTATTGTGGCAGAAAGCTGTATCTTTATAGATACAGCCTTCTGCTTTTGCACAGACATCCACATTTTAACACATCTTTATGCCAGAACCACGTAACTTGAAGTTACAGCCTTCTGGATGAAAACGTCAAACCAAAAACAAACTGCACAGTATGCAACTTGTTGATACGTGGTTCTGGCAAAAGACTACTCTCAAAATAGCCTAGTTAAAAATACTGATGCATCTTCAAATGACCACCACGTTTTAGTCGCTCTACAGTTACGTGCTTCTGGCACAAGATGCGTTTCATTTCGTAGATTGATCCGCTACTGCATAAAACTCATTTTTGCACGGTACTATCATTATGTGCATGCACTTCGGCATGACTGTAATAAAGGTGTTGTATTTTATCGAATGCAAAATAAAACTCCAGTAATTTTCGGATTTATAATGCGAAAAAAATTTTTGAGAAGAAACTAAACGTGCACGTGCCATTAGGTGATCGATCGAGTAGGCCTAGGCCCCTATGTGTGTGTGTGTGTTTGACTCTTATTGAAAACTTTTTTGCTACTGCGATAAATGCATAATGACGGAAATTTTCAATTTTTTATAACGACGACTCTTTCGCCTTTAAAATGGACAATTCCCGGTGGCCCTGCTTCGGACAGGTTCAATGTTAGCAAAACAATTAAAAAAACTAATAATTTCAATAAAGATGAAGTCAGTGGCGTATTTAGGATTTGGCAATGGGGGGCCATGGGGAGCGCGCGGAGCGCGAGCCTATAACGGGGGTCTAGAGGCGGAGCCTCCAGCAGGCAGAGCCCCTGGTCGGAGGATCAGGAGGCGAAGCCCCCTTGAAGCTGAAACACTTTTTGCTTCGGAATGTTCAATGGAAACCGCAAATTCGCCCATTTTTCTGAAATTTGGAAACGCAAATATCACAGATATTTTCGTTGTTTTAGTAAAAAATAGAGCTTAGCAAGCTGCAAAACGTCGCGGATTAATATGAGTCATAAAAAGGCAATAAACTTCACATTAGGCACAGTAGGCCTACAGTGCAATAATAAATGGGCCGTGTCACACCCTGTCTGTCTTCGTCAGAATGCTTGATCCGTTGATCGTCGCCGATGTCGTCGCTCGCAAGTAGTCGCCGTGTCTTTGACGTTTGACATCGTAAAACGT
>Ga0056128_1012725_pt1 | contig 10256 bp, 8 predicted proteins | sample WorMetLIZISLAND2_FD_71113 | JGI IMG/M metagenome (GOLD analysis project Ga0056128, IMG submission 71113) | Marine gutless worms symbiont microbial communities from Max Planck institute for Marine Microbiology, Germany - Olavius geniculatus... ... | reverse complement strand
GACGCCATATACATAGCCCCATCTAAGGTTACCCAAATGATTTTTGCTGTTTTAGAGGACTGATATCATCACATCGTCCTTACACACAGTTGTAAACTGGTAAGTTTTTTACATATATTAGTAACTAAAAGGCGCTCGTGAAAGTGCATATCTCCGCCAAGTGAAGTGATTTAAACATTACTACTACTACTACACCCTACAACAAGAAAGGAGAGGAAAAAGGAAAAGCTGCTTCGCGGAGTGAGGGAAAAGTAATAGCCGGCGTTGCTGCTTGTGCTGTTGGTGCAATGACGTAATTGCTATTATGAGTCATCATGTGCACACACACACAGACGGACAGAACGACCAATCTCTTAGTCTCCTCCAATGTTCACTACGTTCACCTTGGAGGAACAACATCGAGGATATTAGGTGAAAACACTACGTATCATCATCACTGATCAATTGATTGATACCTGGTGTCATGCAGACGTGACCGCAGCCGTTGGAGCAGCACTTCAAGTCGTCGCTGCAGTCGGCATTACTTGAACATTGTTCCCAGCATACACCCGCGGTCTCTGGCTCAACACGCGGGCACTGACCAGGCTTAGTACCGGGCATAGCTGTCAAATACAGAACTTGCATAGTTAACAGAAGATACACAACAGTAAATTTTACGAACAATTCTCTACAGCGGCGCTTATACACAAGTGCGATAGAACCTAAACAGAACTAGAAATTTGGGGCGAAACCCAATGTAAGGCCGCCCGGCACCGTAAGGGTCTGACCGGGAGACAATTAAAAGGTTGAAATTTCGCTCTTCGCAATGTCACGTGGCCTGAATGTAATCGCAGTAGCTTACGCATCACACGCAGTATAGATTAAGAGTGGGTCAGAATTGTTAGTGAACCAAAGTTCACCAATTTTTTGGGGAACGCGGGAGGGATCGCGGCCGATCAAATTTGTTTCTGATTGACAACACCTTGATCTCGTCCGGATATATTTGCGATTAAAGTCTGAAATTGCGCGAAGTCATGCCGAATTAGGCACGTTTAGCTTTTCCAGATTAGGCTATAAGGGTGCAGGTCCCCTAAAACTTTTGTACCCAGATTTTAATCCCCACCTTGCTACACATTACGTGAACAAGTTTAGCGACGTTACTCACAATGATCACAAAGTTAATCGCCCCCATACTCCGAATTACGTGGCAGTTTTAAAATTTTTATTGTTATAAATTGCTAGAAAAACCCCAGTTCTCAACGGATATTGCGCTCGCAAGCCTTGGCCATTTTTATGCGCATATTATAATTTAAGGAAGCAACACCCGCTAGGAGCAGAAATATGGTCTACTGAAAAGTTAACTTTCTGTGGGTCGAAATAAGCCAACTAAATAGTTGATTAAGCACCCGATTCTTGGCTGCGATATGCGTCGGTGATGACACGTGACAGGTCGGCAAAGTCGAGCAACGACACTACGTCACTGATGACGAGACGCAGGCACCAATCGACGCTAGTGACGTCATCGCGCCCGGTGACGTCACGACGCACGTTAGAGGTCAGGTTGCTACCTACATCGGCGACGAACTTGGTCAGGTCGAGAGGTCGGTCGACGATTGCGTTCAGTAGGTGACCGTCTACAGCTACGCTGAACCAGACCCGCCATACCGACGTCCTGCCAACGAACAATACTAACGTTATCAATCAATCAGAAGGGCTTCTATCCTCCAAATCTAGAATCAAAATCTAGCTCTGTAAGTTTTCCTCTCCCATTATCTTCCCCTTCTTCTCCCTTTCCTGTTCTTTTTTCTCCCTACTTTTTTCTTTATCCTTTATCCCTCTTTTATTTCGCTATCTTTCCTTTTCCCTCATCTTCTCCTTTCTCCTCCTCTTTGCTTTCCATCTTCCCCTTTTCTTCCTAGGGGCCACACTCTTAGTCCAGCTAGGAGTCTGTGGGACAGCTGTAAGCTCCCCAGCAGGTTCGAGCAGAGACAAGCAGGCAAACGGTTTGTGGTGCATTCTGAGCTAAAAACAACGCTTATGGTGATAACTATTTTGCAAACACTTTCAATCAAACTGCCCCCCCCCAATTTTTCATTAAGCGCAATAGATACTAATGCCTCTGATCAATTATTCAATTAATCAATGACGACAGTTTGAATAACAAAGCTGCTTCAAGACTAATAGAACCATAAACGAATTTAGATGATGGTATCGTGGCACGGAGGAGGTAGCGGCAATTGGTTCCTCACCTAAATTTTGAGCTGTCGGAAAATTCTCGGAAAAACTTTTTCTTGTCCAATATTTTCGTCAAGTAATGTAAAACTTAAAGCTGAAAACCCCCAAATTGAGGGGAACAGAAAAGGGCTTAAAAGACAAAATCGAAATTTTTAGCACTCAATAATTTTATCTGTCGGAATTTTGCAATGTCTCAAAATACTCTAACCAAAGTAGGACGGTGGGCGCGGATTTGGGGGAAGAGAACTTGCAACTGGAAACAGAGAAATTGTGTTAACACATTGAGACCACCAGGAATTATAGGAAGACGAAGGCTAATTAGAATCTTGTAATAGCAGTCGTGAGTCATATGGTCGCATAAAATTCCTCTTTTTCATTATGCGGCTGTTTTACTACAGGAGAAAATTAGCGCGAATATGATAAGAATAATACATTATTTATTATCAGAATAAGCACCAGTCCACAAACCTCTCTTTGTGTAATATGCACTCTTTAGCAACGTCATACAATATTCTCACATCGGACGCCCCAAATTCTAAAAAAATCATCAGCATAATATCAACTAGTTAATTAAACTCGACATGTGATTTTTAAAAACAATTCAGACGCTATACCAAACACATCCGAAGAGTGCGCACGGCGAACGAAATGAACAAAACTCAACTGAACTGGAATATGCCAACGCAGTTAATTTTAAATGAACTTATTTTGCTCGCTTTGTGCGCGCCTTATTTAAGATGCACAAAACTATGTCGTGGGTTGGGAGTTCGTGACTTACCATTTTAAAATTTGTGCAAATTCGCGAATTTCACCAACATTTTAAAAATTCGTTAAACCTCGTTTCTAAACACCCACAGTAATCGGAAATTTTTCACCACAGGATAAATGGGAAATGGAATAAAATATCCCGACAGTCCAACACGAAAATCAAGCACGCCAGGTCTCTCTTCTACGCTGATGATATCTGCCTGGCTACCCAAGACCGCACCTTCACAGCTCTTGAAGACACACTTAGTAAAGATCTGGACAAAGCTGCAGTATTTCTCAGCAAATGGCGTCTTCAACCGAGTGTACCGAAAACATTGTTCTGTGTTCTTCATTTTCACAACGCAACGGCTTCGCCAGGCATAATTGTGCAACGCAATGGCCAACACATCAGACCCAATCCAGTCTACATGGGAGTTACCTTGAATCGGACTATGTCTTACCATGCACACTTTAAAAAGTCTGTAGCCAAGTTAGCACTCGTAATAATCTCCTCAGGTTGCTGGCTGGATCATCATGGGGAGCATATCTGCTGCAACCCTAAGGACGTCAGCTATGGCTCTCTGCTACTCCACTGCAGAATACTGCGCCCCAGTCTGGGACAGATCACCTCTCACTAAACTGATTGATGTCCAGCTGAATGAATCCATGCGCATTGTCTCTGAAGCTCTGCGCCCAACACCTTTTCCGTCACGTTCCGTGGTTGCCAGTCCTCAGCCACATCACTCCCCCTCACATCCGGCGAATGGCAGCAACAAATCAATTTCTCAGGTCCTCAACCGTCACTCTGCCCCTGATATCAGACATCGAGTCCCATCCGCCTTACATCAAGACGCCCAGTATGGCTCGAGGAACCACAACAGGAAGAAGTGTCACCACGACAGAAATGGACTGAAGAGTGGGCTGCTTCAGATGCAGTAAACCGCTCACTGATCGTGGACCCTTCCATTGCACCTCCTGGATTCGACCTACGCCGACGCATGTGGTCAACGTTGAACCACTTTCGCACTGGCCAGGGTCAATGTGCAGCTAACCTCGTCCGCTGGAATCAGGCTTCAGATCCATCCTGTTCCTGTGGCGCACCTTCACAAACTATATCAGTCACACATTGTAAACGATTGTCCAGATATCAAATTTTCCGGCGGTCTATCAGCCTTACATAATACATATGGCTCATGAGGAAGCTACCGTCTGGCTCGGCATGCAGAGCACACGCTAAAAAGAAGAATCGTAAGAAACTGAGAATATTTTTGCACCAACTTTTCCTCGTCAATTTCGAACACTTTTGAAATACATAAAATTCTAATTCTCAGTCTATGATGTTACCTAAGCGGTAGAATGCGACTATGGCGTCTCTAGCAACTCGCAGGTCGTGGAACGTGGGCTGCTGAGTGAACGTGAGCATAAACCCGTACCCCGCATCAATGTACGCCGCAGGGCTCGGATCAACGTCAAGCACACGGAACACGGTGGGACCAAGTACTTGCCGCAACTCAACACGGATACGATTCATCGGCAGCGAGCCCGCGTCAACAATGACGTCATCAATGCGTGTTGTGAAACTCAGCGCCCAACAGCTGCAGCAGCGCAATTTTGACTTTGTTTCAATTCAGGAATAAAAAGTACAGTAATTTAGCACTATTTAAATACAGTGCTGGTGTTTAAAACAAGATTTAAATACTACAGATAAATCAAGTATTAAAAGTAGTCAAATACTGTCATTATACTGATAACCAATATTTTGTTTTGTATTTTCCAATACATTTTTAGCTACAGTGTATAGGCCTACTATGGCCTTATAACGAAAACGATGCAGTTTGTTTCCGCTAAACTTTCAAAGCAAACAAAAAAACAAATAAAAACTTTAGGTAAGGGAGTTATGCAGAGACGGATGAAAACTGAAGCAAAGTAATTTTATTTTGTACACCTAACGATACCTGGGTGCTGTGCACTGTCTGGCGAGTACGCTGCAGTCGGTGCCAGGCTCACAGACTCTGACTTCATACTGACGTACCACTTTCACCTTGATCTCTGCATTGGCTGACACATCTGCATCAGACCACAACCACCGAGTAGTCCAGACAGATTCTAGTTCAGAACATTACGCATATCAACGCACAAAGACCGAGCTAGGCTAGCGGACGTAGCAACACCCGCGCCATGCGCGACCACATAACATCCGTTTTTTTTTAAAAAAAGCTTCGCTTTCACGTAAAAGAATATTCAAATTTATAACCGCTTATCACTCTGTATAATAATACAACAAGCGTCTGTCGCCTGGAATTCATAGAAATTTTGCGGTAACTAAAATCTTACAAGCTTTTTGTTGCAGGAACACTAGAAACGTAACAAGCAATGGTCTAGGCGCAGGCTGTGGACAGTAGACACTATGGCCACATTACAGACGATTTTTGCCACTTAGCTTATACAAGATCGAAGCCCTATAAGTTTTATTTTGCTCAAAACTAGAGTTTCTAGGCTGCATTCTTTTCTCTGACAGTATCTTGATTATTTACCTCCACGTAGTCGTCTTCGAAAGCCATGCCAAAAAAAACTCATCACATCACATCGCCCAATGTAGAAAACACACTCCTTGCATAAAATGGTAGCTCCGCAGCTCTAATAGGCTTAAATACTCATGAAAAACAACTTTAACTTACCCAGGAATGGTTTGATGGCGGTTTCCAGAGACGTCTCAAAATAGGGAACCGCGGTCCACGGAATCGGTCCGTCCAGAAGCACAGAGGAAGTCTCGGCGAGGAACGTCAGTGCGTCCGATTTAGCTGAAGGACGTACGAGTTTATAGCGCGTGCCGCTTGGACTGAGGACGTCCTCGAACAGTCGACGTGCAACATCGGGCGGGGTCCGATGTGAAACGGCCACACCTACCACCGTCCGAGCGGACACCGGCCAACCGCCTTCAGATACCGACACATACATTCTGTACACCATCGTCGACCTGCAGATACAAACAATACAGCAACATAATAAGCATATTTGTAAAGCACCATCAAGTTATAGCTTCGGAGATGTTATGGGTCTGACCGTGACGTCGTCGAATCTTCATTTTCTTCTTGCCTGTCCGAGAAGTTTATCCAAAGAATCAAAGCATGCATTGGTTGGCCGTTGGTGCCATCTGTCGCTTTGTACACGCATTGGTGGCGTGATATTATTCAACAGCACATTGACAGTTAGACGATGTGATAGCGAGTGATATCACCTTTTTATGATTTTTGCTGTTTTCGATGTGTCACTCATTGCATGTCGCCGTTAACAAGTGTATAAACTGATGTTTTGTACATTTATCTCTCATTTAGCGCCCTTGTTCGGGGTGATTCCCTTCGAATTTATGGAAAAGCTTTACGGTTCCTAAAACTAGAGTCTTCCAGGCAGCCGACGGTGAAGATTTGGTGATCCTAGGTTTCACCGTTTTTGACTGATCCACCCGTGTGACAGACGGACAGACAGAATTGCGATGGCTAAGACGCGCTGAAAGCAGTAGCTGCTTTCGCGCGTAAAAACCTAACGACGATGCTAAAAACAATACTGCCACCGCTTCCGCGGGCAGTAATAACTAACCGGTTCACGTTGATGAGAGGATAGACTGCAACAATTGAGACGCGAAACGCAGCATTGTGGCCTAGACAAAAACATCACATCACACGCCAATATCACCCAGCAGCCAGCACAAACTATCACAAATGTCGTGAGTTAAAAATCTTCTTAAGGGGAAAAGTTGCAGTTTTCCGACGACAGTTGCAAATTTTCTTTTAGGGGAAACGTGGGTGTTCAGAATGTTAATTTTGCTGCTAAATTTTCCCATCCCAAGTAAGTATTTCCAGCACCAAATTCTGAATTTTCGGGCAACAAAAAATTATATGACAACCAAAAATTTAGAGATGCTTTTCCTTTTGTTTCCCACCTTGTCATAACGCCACTGATGCTACAATCTCTACAGCAAATTCAATCATTCTTCCCTTTTTCCTGTAACAAATAGCAACGATTCTTCGTCAGTACTGTATTTGGCATCGAGCAATATAGGTCAGCAGTTAATGAAATATATGACAGATTGATTGATATTTTATTCTTGTTTAACTGTTCACAATGGTCAATCATACGTAGCCATGACTACTAGGCTTGTATAAACAATACCTGCAAAGTTTTACGTCTTTGTAGATTTTTCAGGTTTTGCCTAAGTCACCTTAAAAGCTGCCTGAGATTTTTTGCGAAAGTTATTCCTAGGTTTTTGTTAAGAATTTTTGTATGACATACTTTCTTTGTAGACTCTTCCTACGTCAGACTTTTTGTGTAGGATTTGTCTAAAACAACCAGGAAGTTTTCTAAATTAGACCACTGAAGTGAAATATGCGACTGATGTATAGCATCTACCTGATAAGCGTGGGACACATTGAGGCAACGGCGGGCAAGGTGCTCGAATGCATTGCACTTGGACCAACTCACAAAACTCGTCATCAGCGCACGTTATATTCTACATCAGCATCACAGTATACTTCTGATAGGCCGGTACTCGATTTGTACCCTCCCCGGAGAGAGGAAAGGCTGAGTTAACCTAGGCGGCTGGTTACATACCGAGATGGTTTACCTGCCCGCAGGCAGTCACCCATCCAAGTACTAACCCGGCCCAGCGTAGAGTAACTTCGTCGATCAGACACAACGCATACCGCTACGCTACGCCACGCCACCAACCCAAAACGCCAAGAGTCACCTCTCACCAGGCACCAGATGTGTTCTGTGGCATTCAATATGTGTCAAACTCGACTTCAGGCCCAACCAGACTGAGCAGGAAACGCCCTTCCCCTACGCGGAAAAAGCACCCCTCACCATACATTATTGTTGGCGCCGGCGCCTTCATTCTCGACTTGCCGCCAAATACCTGTCAGATTGTCATAGACATAGACATAGACATTGTCATAGAATTTACCATAAAATGTCTATTAAAAGTATTCTAAAACAAAAGCTAAGATGTTCTAAGATCGTTTTATTTATTTACAACTTAGGAATAGTCATAAGACACAAAAAGTAATCATAAGATTTTATCTTCAATATATATCTTAATATATGTCTTTAAGAGTTCCGTGAATTAGCTCGTCGTCCTAAGTTGACTATAATGAGGTAACTTCCAGCAAATGTATTCAAAATACACGTGCTAATGCTGGACGCGTTTGCTGGACGTTTGCTGGATCGTGTAAACACCCCATAAGTCTAAAAAAATGACCCTTATAATTGTCAAGTTGTTTTCTGAATACCTCGCAGGAAGAATGCGGTGATGACGTCGTTGTTTGCGTACAGTTACAACTGACGCAGCCTTCGCTGTCAGTGACTTCCTCACACGCATCCGGGCATTTCACGTCTAGCTTGCAAACACCTGTTCATTGCGTCATCACAATGTAGGACTGTGCCATTCGCTCACTGATGTAAAGATGACTTTTTTCAAGACCCAGACCAAGACTTTATGTTCTATCTGTATAACGTACCTGATTCAAGTCATTCGATGAGAGGCGAAATCGCCGGTGAATAAAGAGCAGAGACGTGCAAATTTCCGCTTGGAGTTTCACCCAAAGTCTCCTCTTTTCGGGGGTCAGAAATCCTATCTAACACAATGTACTCCCACATATAGGCCTACAGCTTTGACAAGTGGCACGCAAATTCGTCGCACAGTTTAAGCAGGGTGCACGAATGTGACAGACAACAGACTATCTGGCCACAGTACAGAGAAATGAGTAGCAAAAGGCGGAATCAGTTGCGCTGTATAAAGCGATTTTGCCTAAAAAGCCATGATATAACGTAACATGATTTTTCTTGCATTGTCTCGAAAATGTTGGTCAACAAATAAATACTTACTAGATATGGAGGACATATCTTGTAGCGCGTTCGCTATTCTGTATTCGAACGTGCGGAGGTTGGCGCGAGCCACGGGAGTCGTCAAGTCGTAAGCGTAGAGGTCGGCGACTCGCAACAACCGCTTCTTGTTGTTGAGGTGTGCTGTATCATTCGACGGCTTGAATGGCAGACCGCGTGGCATCAGTATACCAGTAATGTTGGCATCGACGATACTGGTCAATAGCGGCAGGGCGTCCTCGTTCTGAGAGAGCGTACCGTTGACACGTACTAGAAACCCGAGTCGCCATACGAACGCCCTGTGCCGTACGAACGCAAAAAAAATCGCTTGTGAATCGACTAAAACAATATTTTACAAATCTGCGAAGATGGTTTAGTGTTGGTAATTGTCACTAGTTGGTGACTTCTTGAGATAGCATCGATGGTCGGATGCGCAAAGTTACTCGACGCTAAGCCAGGTTAATACTGAGGTACATACCGTCTTGGTACGTAACTAAGCAACTTAGGCAACTCAGCTTGGCCATCCCCGAGACAAAGTTCAGTAAGTAATAGCGAAAACAAAAGCACAAAGGCACACCGCCCGATACACCAACCGCGAATCCATGATCTCGCAGTGTACACTGATGTCTGGCTGAGGGCTAAAGAAACATAGATCAGCGCGGCCCTTTCGGCCGCCTTACGGCTCGGAGAGAACTAAACGTTTTTGTCACCTACCCGGTGGTCAAAACATTGCGAAAATAATTAGTTATGTAAAATGATTCTATGCAAGTGCAATGAGCAGACGCGTTACCTTGATTGCTGACGAGGCAACTGAATGAAACGCTCAACGACTGCGATCTGCAGATGAACGGATGCTGAACACATGAAGTTAACGCAAAGCACAGAATTATACAACGACAGCAGAGTAACGAAAATTAATCACACTTAGATTGAACTCCGTCACAGAAAACAATACAAACAAATATTGCAAATTACGAACAGTAGATTTTGTTGCATCACAGGCTGCGCGGTAGCGCCAGCCCTGTTGTAAAGGTGACCAGCCATTTCAATGGGAAACTCCAAAATTTGACCCCTCGTATTTCCAAAACCCCTTAATTTTTCCACAGCAAAAATTGCACAAATGATTACGTCCAGCATATCTCCTGATGTGCAAAATTTGGTGAAAATCCGTTTACGGGGGGGCTTCCCCACGAATAGGTGAAATATAACGTTTGCGTGACTTTTTGTGCCTTCCCTTTCCTTTTTTTTCTTGCCGTCCTCTACAGGAACAACGACTGAACTGATTTTAACGCACGATGGCTCATATGACGCGGTTTCGCGCAAGGAAGTGCCTTTTGGGGGTTACAAAATTTAAATTCAACACTTTCACCTATTTTTTCACAAAAATATGAAAAATTACAATGGCGCCTATGGGCAAA
>Ga0056128_1012724_pt1 | contig 10256 bp, 10 predicted proteins | sample WorMetLIZISLAND2_FD_71113 | JGI IMG/M metagenome (GOLD analysis project Ga0056128, IMG submission 71113) | Marine gutless worms symbiont microbial communities from Max Planck institute for Marine Microbiology, Germany - Olavius geniculatus... ... | reverse complement strand
GGTTACCCCAGATAACCTGAAGCGCTTTTTTAAGTTCGGCTCTTGTTTTCGGCTTTGTTTCAAGCTTGCGGTAAGCTTCCAACATTGCACACCATACGAGATAGTCCATTGGGTTTATACTCGGCGAATTTGGAGGCCATTGGTCTTTTGTGATGAAATCTAGACAGCTGGCCCGCAGCCAGTTCTGTGTGCTGCGCGGCGTTGCGCGCTACGTGTGTGCTGGCGCGCCGTCCTGCTGGAAGATGAATCCGGTGAGCGGACGATTGCTTTAAAAGAACGATAGTTTAGTGATAATTTGTAAACAATATAAATCGCCGTTTATCAAAACGTCACTGTGACGTCATCGACAGTAACGTGTAACCATTATTTGAAAATTCAATAGCATTTTTATCATGAACATTTTTGAATGCCGAAAAATCGGTAGGTGGTCATGTTGAAAAGTCTATAACTTCGTCATTTTTCAACAAAATCATATTTTACTTGGCAGTTAGATGTAGCAGGTTTCAGCAAATGAACGTGTAAAATTTCAAATTAAAATTCTAAGTGGTCGCTGAGACAACAGCGAAAAACTTTAGGGGGCTACTTTTTTTGCCGCACCCTGTATATTATATGCAAATGCACATTTTTATGTGCATTTGACGAATATGTGCAGAAACCAACGTGAGCATACCTGCTCGACATCAAGTCAATGTGCCAGTCAAGGTCATGTGGTCAGTTTACGCCTTGTTGATCAGAACTGTGTTATCGAACCAAAACTATTTGCAGATGGCGTCATGTCAGGACGCACTCTATTGAATGGCAACACGTTCCGATCTGTGAACCCAGTAATGAATTTGGCAGATTCAGACTATGAAATCTACCAAGGAGCCAATTTCGGTGATACAAAAAGTGTCGAAGCTGATGAGATACAAGTTGCAAGTGATTCTGCGCATGTTTCATCTAAAGCGGGTCACGTACCGGTTGACTGTCAATCCGAGCAGTTTCATTATACAGAGAGTTTCTCAAGAACCAACTGCGCGAAACAGCGTTCAGAAATGCCAAAGTTCAGCTAAAATATGATATCATCTGCAGATACAAAGGACAATCAAGGTATAATAAACTGCGATAAAGAACATGACAATTCCGTGAAGGATTATGAACATGTCAGTTGTGTGATCGAAGCTCTTCCGAACGATCTGTCAGAAAAGCAGCGACAAACGGCAAGTGCCCTGACAAAGGAGAACGAAGCATTGTTTTCCAAGTCAGAATTCGATATTGGTCACACAAGTTTGTCGCACACAAGATTGACACTGGAACTAATCGCCCTTTCAAACAACAGTTACGTAGACACCCAACTGGACAGCTACCGGTTATAGATGCAGTGGCGGCGCCAGCTTTTTATGAGTGGGGAGGCCAAGGGGAGGGGGCAAGACATGTGTAAGGGGAGCCACACTTTTTCCATTTCGTACTTCAACACCCCCCTTCCTTTTCTTATCCTCGTTACATTTAGGCTGTCATCTAATATTCGTACTTATTGGGTGTGGGTGACCACTTTCCACAGCACATAAAATTTCTGGATTTTCATTAGGGCAGGCAAAGATTCAACAATACACCAGACCCCTAGACCATGCACGCAATTGCTTTTCGATCAAGGGTGGTGCCATAAATTCAAAAGTGGTGGTATAAATAATATGCGAGCGAAGCGAGCAGAAAAAAATTGGTACCACTAATTTTTGTCCAGTTGAGTAGATCTAGAACCGTTTTCCTTCACTTTTCCCTGACCACTCTGGAATTCCCAGACTTTTCCAAATTTTTTCAGGTGAGTAGTCACCGTGTTATTTTATACGGTGCCAAAACGGCCCAGAAGCATATTAAGGCAAATTGCATTTGTCCTCTCATCACTTAAACCATTTCACTAACTAACTTTTTCCTTTAGCTATAACATAAACATTATAAACTCTCCCGTCGGATCCAAGCCTGGAGATTAACCCATTTTGTGGCAAAATATTGTACTTTTCGGAACGGTAATACATTTTGCTTGACACTTTAAGAGGTGTTTACTAAGGCCTAACTTTCTATAGTCTGTTTCGACACACTTTAAGTGCATAGATGTAGATTAGTCTAAATACTGGTTTAATGGCTGACAGTTAACAGGCGGGCTATCACAGGTTTACAAAAGCATTAAAATAGAAAATATCTAATGTATAGGCTTCTTATGAAGTGTTGGATCTACCTATCCTATAACGCGTAACTGGATTTAGGAAACCCATGGCCAAACTGCCAGCATCAGCAACCTGGGATCTGTAAGCAAAAATTTGTTAACATTATGTTTCAGACGTAAGACCCAGATCATTTAATGTTTTAAAAAAAAGATCAGATTATGGCTTTTAGCAAGTATCGTACATAAAAGACCATAATTGTGATTTTTGTGTTTTCAATTTCACCCAGATAGTATCTGCGTGCCATTTCCTTTAAATACATGTTTTTGAGTGGCAGCTCAGTCACATTAATATTGACTATCTACCATTCTGCCATGGAGTTGTAGAGATAAGTTTAAATTTTGTAGGTGATATAGATAACTATTGCACAAACTTACGGCCTGCAGAACTGGTGTCTTATAGTTACTACTATTTTGACTGAGTCAAAGAAACTGGTAGCAAATAAAGACTGCTGTAATGTTGTAACATCATCTAGGGGCTACCGCCATCCAGTGCTTGGAAACATTGATACACTCAGTTGGTAAATGCTTATTTTACTTTGTGGCATTTCAAATAATCGAAGTTTGGAATCAGCTAGAATTCAGCAAGGTCAATGTATTTACTGCAGTTTAGTTATCCATAGACTGCATTTTGCTTCATGTCTGTGAAACTCAAATGGGGGGGGCAAATGGGGGGTCTCTGGGATTGGTGGACACTATGCATAGTGCCTTTGATGTCTAAAAGGACAGAATGCATAGTGTACAACGGAGGGGTTGCGTGGGGGCGGAGCGACTGCAAGTTTATGGGCGGGCAATAGACTCGGGCAATAGACTCCGAGAGGCGGACGACGACAGCCCTGTTAAGGACGAACCGTTCCTGCTCTACGAAGGACAAGTAGGTATGTCGTATAGACAGGGCTTTCAATATTTTTCATAATAAGAAGCAGATTGATTTGGAAAGGTTGTTCTTTCCATTTCCGGCAGGCCATCTACCGACGCATCCAGCAAGAAGGCCTCACTGCGCACTATGAGGACAAGCAAAGTTATTTGCGACGCTGGATGCGGCAGCTCATGGCGATGACGGCGCTGCCGACGTTCGCGGTTCCGCTGGTCTGGGACTGGATGAAGGTGCCTCCTTCTGTCGACCCGCATACTGACGCCAAGGCTCGGTCGTTGGCGGAGTACTTCGAGCGCATCTGGGTGTCGGGAGATTTTTCAGCCAGTCTCTAGACACACTATGACAACGTCGGGCCTCGCACTATGAACGTCGCCGAGGGTTGGCACAACGGACTCAACCGTCGGTTCGGCATGTCGCACCCAACGCTGCGACTGTTTCTCGACTGGCTCCAGAAGTACCAGTTCGAGGTGCAGTGTCGGCGGATGCAGCTGGAAGCCGGAAAGCCGCCGAAGCCGAAATCTCCCGTGTACGCGAAGCTGGACGCCGATCTGTGGCAGGCGAACATGTCATTCAGCGTGCAGTACGGGCGCATCTTCTGCGACGTCTTCCCGTACAACGCGTCCGTCGGACTATGGCAGTTCCGCGTTGCTGCCGAGCACTATCTGGCTCGAGTGAGCTATTTGCTAGGCTGCAATTGACCAGAAATATGCAAAGGATTAGTTTACATGAGTAGGCCTAATGCGCATACTGTTAGTCTGTTAGGCTTATATATAACTTTGATGATAGGCCTCTGGCACAATAGCAACGGTAGGTTAAAATTCTGTTAAAATTTGATTATTTTCTTCGACTTCTTAACGGCCAAAAATGACTAATGATGAACGTTTGTAATCATATTTCATCTCGCATTGGACACTTAGGCCTACTGACTACGAAAACAGGGCAGCAGCCCTAATTCAAACTATATTTCGTGAATGTTGCTCTGATATGACCGTTTTTTAGTTATTGCTGGACTAACTGGTTTAGGAGAAATATGCGTACAAGTAAATAGGTAAACTGTATTATGTGTATGTAACTTTCGGTATCTGAATTAGTTTAAAACACTTTTAGTCGTTTACGCTTATTTGTCGGAGAAAATTGCTATAAATAATGAAAGTATCAAGACATAATCGTTTGTTGTTGTCAATCATGCAGACCTCCATCACACACAGCAGTTTTGGTAAACCTATCAGCAGACCAATCACGTTTGATCTCTAAATAATGCTCCACCCCGCCCGCCACTACCCCGCCGCTACTATGCATAGTGTCCTAACCCAGAGAACAAAGGCACTATGCATAGTGTCCCACTACCGTTTCTGGTCTCTGGCCCCCCTTGGCGCCGCCACTGTATAGATGATCATGTAGAACAAATGTTACAACATGGAATAGTGTCGCCGTGTATCAGTGAATGGGCTAGCAATGTCATTCTGGTCAGGAAAACTGATCAAACATGGAGATTTTGTGTGGACATGCGGAAGCTCAACAGTCTAACTCTGAAGGACACATATCCATTAGGCTACCCAGAGTCGACTCCTGTTTAGATTCACTAGGTGGCGCTACCTACTTCACTAGCCTCGATCTCCGACAAGTCTATTGGCAGGTAGGAATGGATGAACAGTCGTCGCTGAAAACAGCCTTCGTGACGAGAAGAGGAGTGTTCAAGTTTAATGTACTACCGTGTGGTCTTTGTAATGCTCCAGAAACATTCCAACGACTCATGGATCTTGTGCTAAGTGGACTCACATGGACGACATGTCTAGTTTACTTGGATGACGTGGTGGTTTTCAGTTCTAATTTTGAAGACCATGTGCTACGACTACAACAGGTATTTGACCGCCTTAAGCAGGCAAATCTAAAGTTAAAAGCTTCCAAGTGCAGACTCTTCCAAAGAAAAATCAAGTTCTTGGAAAGCATTGTTTCACAGGAAGGTATTGCACCAGATCCAGCCAAAGTGGAGGCCGTAGTAAACTGGCCAGTACCCACGAATCTTACAGAATTGCGTTCATTTACAGCACTTGCTGCGTACTGTAGAAAGTTTGTGAATGGATTTGCCGCCATTGCAAAGCCATTGTTTGAACTTACACAGAAGGGACGTCCATTTATTTGGACTACCAGTCAACAGAATGCATTCGAGCAACTAAAAAGATGTCTGGCAAAGGCTCCCGTACTTGCCATGCCTCTGGAAAATGGAGAATATTGGCTTGATACTGATGCTTCAGACATAGCGCTGGGTGCAGTTCTACAGCAAATACAAAATGGAGAACCAAAGGTGATCGCATACGCCAGTCGAGTTTTGACACGGAGCGAACGCTCATATTCAGTTTCCAAAAGAGAACAACTCGCAGTGGTGTATGGACTAAAACAATTCCGTCATTTTATGTTGGCTAGACATTTCATCTTACACGTGGATCACGCTGCTCTAACTTATTTGTTAAAAACCCCACAACCAGTCGGACAATCAGCACGATGATTAGACCTAATAGCAGAGTATGATTTCGAGATTCATCATCGACCTGGCAATCAACATCGAAATGCTGACAGTCTTTCTCAACGTCCAAGGGAGCAGGAGGAACTGCTGAGCCAGGACAAGAAGTGCGAACAAGTGATTTCATCAAAAAGTCGTCAGGTGAGACTGTATGTCCTCCGAACTGAGCTCAGTAGAGCTGAGCAGGACTGGGTATTAACCGACATTAAGACGCTTTACAGAAGCCTAGTTAAGCGAATCAAACAAAACATCGGAGAACACCAGATCAACGAAGAGTTCATTGTTAAAACAGAGTCAAACGAATCTGACACTGATGACTCGACAAATGTAAAAATTCCAGAAAAAAGTTCAAACAGGAATGATATTTCTGAACGCTACCACAGATGCTAGCAACGATAAAGCAGAAAAAGAATCACTGTCATTGTCACCTGATTACATCAGGGACAAACAGCGTAAAGATTCCGTTATCAGTGAGATTATTTCAAGAATGGATAGGTCATCCGAACAATCAGCATGGAGCGACATTGCCATGTGTTATGTTGACGTGCAGAATTTGTGGTCGAACTAAGCGACGCTAGAATTGAAAAATAGAATATTATATCGTCAAATACAGAACACTGATGGAACCGTCGAACACTACCAGCTGATCGTACCTGAAAGTTTGAGGAAGTCTGTATTAACGCTGATACATGCTAGTATCACGTCAGGCCATTTGGCAATTCAAAAGACCCAGGAGCGCCTACGACAGTATGCCTACTGGCGAGGATGGAAACGAGACACGAAACTGTTTGTTAAAAGATGTATTCGGTGCAACCAGTATCGGCACACATTTCAGTATAAACAAAGCTTGCCTGTCTGTACAATTATGCAAAGACTGCAGTGTGATCTTATGGTACCATTTGTTCAAAGCAGACACTACAAATACTTGTTATCTACTATCTGTCCGTTTGCAAGTACCTTGTGTCGGTACCTCTGCCAGAAAATCCGCATTGGCCGTTGCTAGAGCATTGGTTAAACATGTCTTTCTGGTATTTGGAGCTGTTGAATTCTGCTTTACAAACATGAACCGTGAATTCAACAACGAGATTCTGAACAATGTATGTCGATTGTTGGGCATTCAGAAGTCAACAACGACTGGATATCGACCAAACTCGGATGGAGCTGTAGAGAAAGTCCAAGCCGCAATCTCCAACATTTTTGCAAAGACAATTAAAGCAAGCCAGACAGATTGGTCTGAGATGGTACCATACGTTGTTTTTGCTTACAATACAGAAACACATTCAGTAACGGGGTACAGCCCATTCTACCTCATGTTCAACCGACTACCAATTACTGGAATAGATTGGCAGTTGGAACAGCCATCACCAGCTAATTTTGAGAACGTGGATGAATTTGCAGCCACCATGCTCGAGAGAAGTAGGAGAGCACATGCAATTGTAGCGGAACAGCTTAAGTGTGCCTTCGAGCGAAACAAAACTTGATATGATCAACGAGTGAAGAGCTTGCAATTCGAAGTTGGAAGCTTTGTGTGGTATTTCTCACCTCGCAAAACACCAGGTTTGTGTGACAAGTGGCAGCTCAGAACCTCTGGCCTGTATCGTGTGGAACGCCGGGCGAATCAAGTGAATTACGTGATTCGAAGGTCGCCGAAGGCCAAACCGTTCATTTGCCACATTGACAGAATGAGGAAATTTGTAGGCGATTTGCCCATGCATTGGAAAGGAACGCTAGAGAACATACCAGTGCAGAATATTCCTGAGCGACAGCGGAACGTTCCTTTGCCTGAGAATGTCCCAACTCCAAATGTTCCACCGCCGGCAAACAATGTTCCTGCCCAGCCCGAAAATATTCCAGCACCACGGAGTGTTTTACCGCCCAGGGACAATGTTCAAACGCCATCCGGGAATATTCCCAGGCGGGAACAGCCGACAAGAAACAAAAGGCGTCCAGTTCGCTTTATGTAAACAGAAAACTGATACTTACAGTCGTTGCTTACAGTTACAGTTTCGTTTGTAGTTAAAAAAAATATTATCACAACGCGTAATCAGTGACGTCGTCTTTGTTGTTTCGATGAATAAGTAACGTGAATTAAGAACTTACCGCCAGTCTGAACATTCTCAATGGACAACTGTGGAAATGTCCGCTCTGCTACTCTCATTATCTTACGGAGAATAGGCTGAGAAACCATGTCTGGGGTGCACACAAGTATACGTTTCACCGCAGCCGTGATCCGACGCCATTCACAACAGCCGAGGCGGCACGGCGTCACGAGTCGGAACGTAAAAGGCAGGCAAACAGTGAACAGCTCCGACAAATGCGTGCTCTACGTGGGGCTGAGACAAACGCCCAATCTGGCTCTGTCGTTGATGCTAGTCCTGCACCTACCACTGAGGCGATCGCCGGCCCACAGCCCCCCCAATGCAGTCGAGGAAAACGACTTGGAATTCGAATGGCCGGATTTCTTAAATATCGGCGAAGTCCGAGTCCTGAAAGAGTCTGAGACACAGACCAACTACACTGTGTCTCAAAAAATGTCCCACTTTGTGATTGTCCATATCTTCGTCAAATATTGACCGATTTTCAAAATTTTTTCACTGGTGCACTTTTTGGACAAGTAGCAGTAGTGTTATTATTAAACATACCACCACACCTTAACTGCGTCTCTACACTACCATGTGAAACTTAAACTGTCAAAAATCTCTAAAATCCTAGTAATACATATGCAAAAATTATTTTCTAAAAACAATTTTCCAACAATTTTTATATTAATAGCTAATAATGTTTAGTTTTTGATACATTTCTTGTGTTTCTAAACAAAAGTAGATGATATTATTGTAAAAAATAATTTTTCATGCAGTGACGATACACCGGTAATGTAACGTGCATTTAGCAATGGGGACAAGGCTTTAACTAAAAACTTTTACGAGTTCAAAAAATGCAGTTGGCAAAGAATACTGGCAAAATTTCTGAAGATAAACAGAAACAGGGAAAAACTGGGACACGTTACTAAAAAGATTTGGACAACAGGAAGCGCCAAACAAAGGCATGAGAGCGGCAGATTGAAGCATGCACGTGCTGAAAAGAACGTGACCACTGCGGATGAACTGGTATAGCCTTACTAAACCACGAAGGCCAGAAACAAACACACCGTATAACACGCCAGATATCCACAAGGATGGGTCTAATACAGCGTAGCATTGTACAGATCATTCATCTCGACTCTGGTCTGAAGTGTCTTTCAACTTCCAACACGCCTGTTACCTAGTATTGCTAGTTTTTTTTCTTGCATTTATATTTCTCAAGGTAGTGTAGCGACGCAGTTATGGCGTGGTGGGATATTCAATACCCACTTTATTGCAAAATGTCCAAAGAGTGCGCCGGTGAAAAAATTTTGAAAATCGGTTAATATTTGTTAAAGATATGGACAATTACAAAGTGGGACGTTTTTTTGAGACACAGTGTATATAAGTACAACAGAAACCGGCACAGGTCCAGACGCAGATACCACCGAGGACAAGAGCACAAACACTAAACTAGCCAAGACGCACGAAGTTCCAGGCTTGCCACCAAACCTCAGGATGGATGATGTCGTGATGTACCTGTACCCGACCATGAAAATTTTTTACAGACGACTTTATATGAAAAAGTGCGTTTTTTTGCCGTTTTCCAGCAAGAATTGCAAAATTCAACAATGTTTGATGGTCTTTTGCGTTTCTAAATTTCAGAAAAATGGGCGAATTTGCGGTTTCCATTGAACATTCAGAAGCAAAAAGTGTTTCAGCTTTAGGGGGCTTCGCCCCCCTGACCCCTCGACCAGGGGCTCTGACCCTGGACGCGGCTGGGAGCTCCGCCCCCAGGCCCCCGTTATAGGCTCGCGCTCCGCGCGCTCGCCATGGCCCCCCTTTGCCAAATCCTAAATACGCCACTGCCTGTAACACGTGGACATCAGTTCAAACTCTGTAATCTCTTATGCCCAACTGCTTTCATTGCTAGTACTTTTTGGCACCGGGTTGTCGACATGTGGAATGCTCCCCAGAAAATATTGTTGCAGCCACATCCCTGGCAATGTTTAAAACTCGACTAAACGATTTTGACTTGGCTCGGTTTACAGTTGTGTTTTAACATGGTTTTATTGTGTTGTCTTATTTGTATGTTTTACTGTCTTTTTTGGGGGTTCATGTAAGTGGCTCTTGTAGCTCTTTGTGCTCTTGTTCAACCTTTTTCATTACTCATTTGTCAATGCCTTTGTATCTGCTTGACTAAATAAGTTATTTGATTTGATTTGATTTGACTTGGGCCTGAATACACAACAACAACAAGAAGTTTGAGCAAAGCTCACGAGACGCGCGAAAGCCTATAGCAGTTCCTGTTCGCAGGCAATCTTAGTCTATCTCCATCCACTTCGTCGTAATTCACTCTTTTGCAGCCAAAAATCGCCAAAAATCACGTTAAATCAATATTTTTAGGGTTCAAAGACATTCAAGGTTATCGATGTTGACATTCGTAAGAAGCTCCTCATCAGTGCCTGTTATGATAAGCAACATGGCTGTGCCTATCTGCAACCATTTACACGCTAGACAAGCCAACAGAGTATAAATAACCACTTTTTACAGAGGTACCTCTCGTTGACACCCACGTGCGCAGGCCTGCTTGAATCTAGA
>Ga0056128_1012723_pt1 | contig 10256 bp, 8 predicted proteins | sample WorMetLIZISLAND2_FD_71113 | JGI IMG/M metagenome (GOLD analysis project Ga0056128, IMG submission 71113) | Marine gutless worms symbiont microbial communities from Max Planck institute for Marine Microbiology, Germany - Olavius geniculatus... ... | reverse complement strand
GGTGATTATGGTACATACTCAATTATGAACTAAACAATCAAATGTCAGTACAAATACCAAGTATACTAGTCACGTTAACAGTTTTTAACACATATGTAGCAATTTATTCTAACGATTTAACAAGAACAAAAAACATGACATTAGAAAGCACAAAAACATTTTAAAATATAAAAAAACATAATAAAAAAATTTTAAAACATTTTAAATAACATAAAAACATGTTTTTATTTTTTTATAAAAAAAACAAAAAAATGTTTTTACATCTGTGCCTGTAGGTAAATCGAACATCGACCTGTCTGGCTGGGGTTAAGGCGGGGCGCGTTCACCTGTGTCTGGTGGCTCTGCAAAAGCTTACCCCATAAACTCACTTTTTGGCCCCCCCATTGAATAGCGATCGTAAAAGATAAAAGAATTACATTATTCTGTAAGGTGCAAAAGCAGCCAAGCGTACCACTTGATGGCCGGTTTAGGCAGACCCTTTGCTGCGGCGTCGAATCTGACCTTTTGACCTTCGCGCACTTCTTTGTCGGTCGGCGTCCGCGTCAGAGTGGGCGCTTCCACTTTCTCTGCAACAGACACACAGCCACGTATTACAGTATAATCCAACAGCAACAGCGTACAGCCGTCGCGGGTAACATTGCGCGATGTCAGCGGCGTCGCAAATTTTAAAAAGTGGGCGGGGCAGAAACTTGCAATTTTTTCAACAGACACCGCCGATTTTCGACATAATTCCGACGGGCACCTGCAAATTTCCGACGGAAAAAATTATGGGTGTCCAGAATGTAAACTTTTTTCTCTAATGTTCGCAAAATGCGAAGTTCTCAGCCCCCAAATAGACAAACATTTTCCGACAAGAAAAAAATTTTCTCACATTTTTTCGACAGCGATTCGAAGAAACAAGACGCTGAATTCTTGTCCGTAGTTTTGCCAAAATTAACCGATTTTCAACTTTTTTAAGCATAACGCTCAAAAAAACTTTTAAAACAAAAAGCTATTAAAATATGGTTTTATTGCCCACGTTTACAAACTAAACAGAATAAGACTAAACAGAACAGACAAACTGTGTTTGTTAAGAGATCGTCTTAATAAAAGTCTACGATTTCTGTCATGACTTTCATCAAGTTTTATGATCATAAAATAACTGAACAATGACCCAAAAGTAAAAAAAATCTCAAAATATCGAATACATCTTTAACAGCTTTTAACCTGTAAGTTTATTTGGCCGATTCATTATACACTGTAAATACGCTACTGGACGGTAACTTAATTTCACTGTAACTGTTGTGACAAAATATAAGTCCTTGGTGTAACGTTTCAGTTCACTACTTTCAGTTCGCATCATACACATCGTGCGTCCATATATGCGTCATGCACTAAAATAATCATTTAAATGCAAAAAATAATCATTTAAACTTTTGTCTTCCCTGCGACAGAAATCATCGATCAAAGCGAAGCGCCGACACACGCAAAGCGACATCAAGAAATTAACTCCGAGCTGGCGCCCGAGTTAATTTCCAAAGCAAAAATAACAACACCGAATAATCCGTTCTAAAATTTGCCAAAGATTTTAAACGTTCTTGAAAATGCACAACAGTCGGTAACGGAAAATAATTCTATAAAAAAACAACAAAAAAATAATCGATATGATGCATAATAATCCATATAATACCGTAATAACCGATCGACGTCACGTAGCAAAATTCCGTCTTGCGCTTGCAGTTTCAGTAGATGCAAATAAAATAGATATAATTGCCCGTTTGCTGTGCGTGCTTTTTGACTTATTAAGTTTTGGCCTATATCTTTTACTTGAAATCTATTCAAACATGACTTGGCTTTACAATCTTATGAATCGCGCAAATTCCTGCTTAAAGAATATTTTCGGTTCACAAAAACAAATACGTCTGCAGTGATGATATCGAATGAAATACAGATTGGTAAAAATATCGTTTTCGTTACTTTTGCAACTCACTTAAACGAAGACGGAGTTTTGACTACGCGTATATACATTAATGACCACACTTTACTACTTCAACTTTTTGCAGACTTGTCGAAGAACAAGACATATAGTACAGTAATACAGCTTATTATGCAACAAGTCTGAAAAAGTATGGAGTATGGAGTGCTTAAGCATGCCAGTATCACGACTATGCGTAAAATATCCTTCGCTTCCAACTGCAATCTGGTGCAAAAAGTAGGATCAATTAAAAAAAAATATTCCGTGACATTTGGTGTATAGTTTACACAATAGCTAAAAACATGTTGACACACTGAATAGCACCCACGAAAAACAAAAAAATGACGACACTGCATCATATAGCGGAATAAATGCAGACAATTTCGTTTCAGTAAAACTTTGAAAGCAAACAAAAACTGCGCCAATATTTTGAGGGATCCAATAAAAATATACCGACATAGTGTTTTCTGTAGATACCGATGGCAACCGGAAACACTGGAATTTTTTACGTTTTTCTTTACACAGTCCAGCTGACAGGCTACTCGCATCAGAGTACACAATCAGGCCCGTCGAGAAGAAGGGAAAGAAGTGGGGGGTAGGGGGAAAGTTAGCCCGGGCCGCTCGACGTTTGTGGGTCCCGCCGTCGTCCAGAAATACAAATTAAACCAGAATGCGCCATTTAAAAATAAAAATCAAAAATTTTCTCCCCTCAAGAGGGGCCCCGCAAGAATGTTTCCCCGGGTCTCGCTCTCGGCGGTCCTGTACAGCGACAAACCATCGGGGCGACAGACGACTGGGCGACAGACTAAACAAAATGCTGGAACGACTGGCCGACGGTTATACATTTACAATCAGCGGGCAGTGAAGTTTTTAGTTAGTAGATAAATGTTTTAGATAAACTGTCATTAACAGCATCGTCGTTTACTATGCAGAGGCAGCAAATGTAGGACAAAGATGCCCGTAAATTACATACCCTTAATTTAAAATTATAATAAACTAATTAAATCTATGGCTTAGCTAAAATTCTTTACAAAATTTACATTATTTAGCTACGTGATAACTTTTTATTTAACTTTTGCCTATCAGTAATCATTTTCAGTCAGTATTTGTCAATTATTTTATATTGTTTTCCTATCTTTGTTTGTATGTCTTTTACTCGCTGAAATTGCTACAGTGTTTTTAATGAATAAAGATGTATATAATGTCGTACGCCATTTGTAAAAACCAACCATAGCTACGCCTGCTGCAGTATTTCGCTTATAGGCTGTCGCCCAGTCGTCTTTCGCCCAGTTGGTTTATCGCCCAATTGACGCTATACACCCATTGATAACACAACGATGGCTCGCTATAGAGCGCTTGGTCATCGCTGACCAATTACCTTCCACTGTCACAGGTTCTGCTGCAGACGTCTCGAGCTCCAGCTGCTCCTCTGCAGTTCAATAATATTATTACAGCTGAAATGTCTTCGAATAGACTCACAGGTTGAAACAGTATACGCGGTGTTTCACAAAAAAGACCCCTTTTTTCTTTCTTTCATAATTCACTCAAATGATGACTAATTTACATGAATTTTTTAATAGTTGTAGCTGAAGAAATGCCAATTCAAATTGCTTTAACAAAATGTGGAAACTGATGAAATATTCTTTGCTAGTTGTGACTAAGGCTGACATCATAATATTTTTATGTTACGGGTAAAAACTTGCTAGTCTGTCAGTTGCTACCATGTGCAATGGTGAAAAATATGGTTCGTTGATGACAAATTTTGGAGATTTTACAGTTGCAGGCAGCCACAAAAATACGTGCAAAGCGATCGCATTTACGTGTCTGTGGAGATAGCTGCATTTTTACATGTTCGAGCAAGACAGTGCGCTAGCACACCGAGCTTGCAAAATGGTTACATTTTTTGGATTGCTAGATGCCTGATTTCATGTCCCCATGTTGCTCAGTGCTGACACGATAAGCATTTTTCATCAGCGAACCAGATTAAGTTCACCATCGAAGCAGGGTAGCAACTGACAGCACCAGTTGAGACAAGCAAGCTTGTACTTAGGACACATTATGACGTCAGCATTACGTCACGACTAACAAAGAATATTTAATCAACTGCCATACTTTGCTTAAATATTTTGAATTAGTATTTCTTCGGCATTTGAGTGAATTATGAAAAAAAGACAAAAATGGGTCTTTTATGAAACATCGTGTATAAGTTAGACCTATACGTACAAGAAATTTGAGCTAATGCTCACAAGACGCGCGAAAGCCTATAGTAGTTCCGGTTCAGTAGTTTAGCTGATAATTGGCGTGTTCACGCTAAGTTAATATACAAATACCAAATTCTCTATCAAGATCGCATAACGACAGTTCCATAAGTGGCACCACCTTGTAAATGACATAGACTTGTGTCGCAGCCCAAAATCGCCATAAATCCATAAAAACCCCTATTTTGGCGTTCAAGGTCTACTACTATTACCACCACAGACCTGTCACAGTGACGGTGGCAGTGTGCTCAGCAGATCCCAGCTTGTTGGTAGCGACACACTTGTACGTGCCGGTTGCGGCCGTCGTCACCTGCTGTATCTTGACCGTGTGTTCGTTGTCCTTGGTCTTAGTGATCGCCACCTTGAGCGTCGGCGCCAGCTGTTTATCATCCCTGAACCACGTCACTGTAGGCTCGGGGTCGCCCTTCACCCGAGCCTTCAGCTCCAAGGTTTCTTTCTCCGGCACCGTCTACAGAACCAATTAAACTGTCAAACCGTGCGCAAGGCTAAGCCTGTCCGCGGTACCCGCCGTGGCATGCTGCGATATTTATAGCAAAGTCTACTGCTCCGTCACCGTCTTACAACTAGACCTGCGAGTCGCTGCGAACTTGACCCGACTTGAGGCTAAAATGACCCCAAGTCGACGACGGTCGACTTGAGCACATCTGGCTCGACTTGACTTGACAGCGGCATGTCGACTTGAGTGACTTCAAACGACTTGAGACGTTCGGAAATTGTGATGAACTTGCGTGAACGCTGTACGTAGACTGTAGGCTATTCATAATTTCATAAAGTGTGTTTATTCTTTAGATCGGCGAATGTCTTTTGTTATTGTCTTTTCTTGAAAAAAGTATGTACATACAGTTAAAAACTGTGTGTTATGTGACTGTTTTGATTTTCGTCGTTGTTGTCCGTCCGTCGTTTGGCCGTTTATCCATCTGTAATGGATGTACTGTGGCTAACCGTTAGGGTTTAGGCCTATGGAAATAACTTTGTCACGAATAATTAGCCCTGTGTCGTTAACCTTTAATTTCAGCAATTTAGTGCAAGGGGAATAACAACATAGAAAATTACGTCATTCACTCATTCACATTAGGTTGATTCCGCGTAGGAATCATCTAACATCATCTAACAATTACGGCTGTTGAAACTCGCTAATCCGTTCCTGAGTGGTATACCATTATTTTGTATATGGTTACAGAATTTTGTTACAAATGGCCCTATTCGCCAGTCGCCTGAACTCATCGATAGCTACGTTTGAGGGAACTGCTAAGGTGGAGGATTTCTAGTGAAGTCGACTTTTCAAGTCGACTTGAAATGACTTGTAATGAAACCGACGGCGCCAGAAAATTTCGACGGTGACGCTGCTACTGACCAACTTGACCCGACTTGGAAAGCCCAAGTCGACTTGAGTCTACTTGATCGACCCAACTCACAGGTCTACTTACAACCACCAGCCCAATCTGTACGGATTTTCAGTAACGCCGTGGCAGGGGGAGGGTGCCAGGCACAGGGCAATGGGAAAAAGAGCAATTTATGTCCCCTCCCCTAAATGTTGGCTGTCGGCAGATTTCCTTCTTGTCGAAAAAATTGTAGACAAAAAACGCTACTAAAATTGGGGTCGAAAACCTTCATTCTGGGGAAACATAAAGGCAAAATCAAAATCTTCTTTGTCAAAAATTTGCAACTATATGTCGGAGTTTTATCAGAAGTTTGCAGTGCATGCAGTGGTGCCATTTTAGTAAATCATTGGGGGTGTCAGTATTCCTTCAGGGGGGGTCAGTCTATATAACGTATTGTTTTTTAGCGGTAACACTGTTTCAAAGGTACGATTTACATGAAAAAAAATAATAAAATTTTAAATCCATTTGAGGTCCAGAGACCCATCCACTCCCCCTATAAATGACGCCCCTGAGTGCATGCCAAAAATTGCAACTTTTTGTTTCACTTACTTTTTCTCCCACGCCGCAGCTGCGGACATTAGACCCCAATCTATGCTGTGAGACAAAAAATGCACTAGACATTCTTGTCTATATTTATGCCAGACAGTGACCGAATTTCGCAACTCTTTCGCTAACACACTCGGCAAACGACGGTCAACAAAACGGTCATCAAAGTCCAAATTATTTCCGAAAGGTGTCGCTACACCGTATTGTGAAATGTTTATGCTGTAAACTAGCGTCGAACCGCAATCTTGGTCATACGTATTAGGTCATGACAATTGCTTATCAAAAAATTTTAAAAAAGAAAAAAAAAGAAAAAGATTTAGTAATGTAATAATTGCTGACCGCGTCTGAAAACTTTTCGACAAATTCCGGCGCTGCTCCTTTCTGTGGCGACGGACTTTTCTTTTTCTCTTCCGGCTTTTTCTCTTCGGTTGCTGCAACATAATGGCCGCAAAACACCCTGCGTCAATTCCGTTTTTCAAGCTGCTTTGGTACCGTTTACTAAAACTCTTTTCGTTACGCGGTAAATACAAATTTTCATAAACTGAACTGGTAAGACAAAAGATAAATTTCCTGTAGTCAATATCTCGCTCTCGCGCAGCTTTGTGACCTATGGTCTTAAGGTTGTAGATCAAAACTCCCCGGCTCCTATTTTTTTACTTTTTTCCTATTTTGCAATCTACACTCTTAACCGAACTTTCACACCTATTTTTACTGGACAATATATACCCTTAACTAAACTTTCCCCTCTATTTTTTACTTTTCCTATTTTTTTCATTCTACACCCTTGACAAAAGTTTCTCCCTAGAGGGGGGAAAGAAGCCCAAAATGGAATGAAAAAGTTGAGTCAATAATTCGGGAAGGGGAACCTAAGCCCAAAACTTGCGGGAGTTGCGCCCGATTTTGATTCCAAATTTGAGGGATAGAAGCCACTGGCGGAGGGAGCCCTGACCTTTGACGCTGAGTTTTGCCGAGACGTTGGCTGTGCCGACGACGTTCGTTGCCTTGCAGCTATAAGACGCGGCGTCCTTAGCAACGACTTGCTTGATGATCAAACGACGTCTGGTGTCTTCTTTCTCCATCACGATACGATCGGACGCTACCAACTTAGTATCACCCTTATACCTGCAGTCCACACAAGCTCATCATTAGTAATATTAATGCATGGGACAACGACAATATTGACGATTAAGGGTTAAAAAATAATCAATTAAAATGTTTAATGATATTGCACCGCTTTCTTGCGACTTTCAAAAACTTTATTTCGCCACAACGACAGCCACAAAAAAAACACGCGGTTCAAGACCTATCAAGCACACAAAAAACAAAACAAAAAATCTGAAGCGTAAATGTAAAAGAAATCAGTAAATACAATAGACATAAACAAGACAAAAAACGAAAAAAGGTATATGAAATATCATACGCCCTACCAGTCAACGGTCGGTTCCGGTTTGCCGGAGAGAGTCGTTTCAAAGCAGACGTCTTGCTGCTCGACGCATTCAATATCAACCAGGGGCGTCAAAGTCGGCTTTTCTTTCTTCTCTGTACGCGAAAATAACATAAAAACCGGCAGCGTGTGTAAACAGAATTGCATTAAAATATTTTTTTTTCATTACATACAAATACTAATATTATATGCATACCGTAACGTGTGTTCATTTAGAGGACAAATACAAAATTTACCAAAAAATGCGTTAGAAGCAGAGCTTAAAGCGAACGGGGACACGAAGACCGCGATGGCCTCCCCATCTCGGTTTTACTCCTAACTCAACATTGAGCCCTTCCACATCAAAACTCAGCTCCGTTGCTTCTTGCATGCAGGTAGTTAAACGCTGTAACAGTATAATTGCGTGCGAAGTGTCGCAGTATCTCATTTTATATGTGACGTTTTCATAAAGTATAGATCTGCATCGTATTAATACTTACGTCTATTGGTCAATCAAGGCAATAAAAAGTAGCATAATATGACATATTATTAAGTAAGGACAGACTCAAGTTGTGTTCGAAGCAACAAAAATGCAACGAACTTGAGTGAAATTAAATGAACTTGAGTGAAATGAAATGATACAGTTCTGCTGTATCAATTCAGTTCCTTTTAGATTATTTCATTCGCTCTAACGTACTGTACACGCCTTATAAAAAAACAAACAGAGGTAAAATGTTTAGCAGTGAAACTCACCAATAACGTTCAGTTTAGCCGTGGCGCTGGCCTCTCCGGCGGGGTTCTTTCCGAGTGCTTTAATGTCGCCTTTGTCATCGAGTTTGAGCGCGTCGATTGTCAACGTTGATACAACGTCACCATTCGACGGCTTCGTGTCGATCTTGATTCTCTCGTTTGACTCCAACTTCACATCTCCTTTGAACCTGCCACAAAAATTTATTGAACTTTTTTACACTAAAGTACGGTTTACCGCATCTATATCACTGCATAAATGGCATGCTGAAAACCAGATTTGCACTGTAACCTAATCTTGCAGATATCGCGAACTGAAGGTTAATTTTAACGTTATGCGCTATAGGGCATATAAATTTAATTTTACTCACTTAGTTATTTACTTATTTGCATTGGTATACTTCAGGTGTTAAAACTCGTTTGTTATTATTAAGCTACAGTAAGAATTATAATTCTATCTCTAGGGTTGTTTGCCCTAAGTTATGATAAAAACGAACAGAAGTTTCACAACTCATCTCAGCAGTTACACTTATGCAGCCTGTAGGCTACACCCTGTAGTCTTTCAGCAAACGCTACTAACGTAGGCATCTATAGTCAGTGCTGCGCAATTTACCATTTAACTTCGTCACATGGCAAACACAACAGACTGCAGTAGCCTAAGCCCGAGTGTCTTCGGTTTATGAGACAACACAATAACAAAAAGACTGCAGATGGATATTCACTGACCAGGTAACTTCAGGCAACGGTTTGCCTTTCAGTTTGCACTCAAAAGTCGCTTTTCCTTCCTCTTTGACGTCTTTGTTCACCGGTTTCACCACGAATACCGGAGGCTCCGTTTTCTCTGCAACATTAGCCGCAACGAGCAAAGCTACTTTACCGTGTGCTTACACCGTGTGCAACGAGCTTACAAGATTTGTTACACTGAAGCAATATGGCAATAATACCGTAAACGTAAGTGGACAAAACTGCCCAAATTCCATTACGCTAACTTAGCGACAAAGTCCGCAACAAAATCCGCAAACTTTGTCGCAAAGTCGGCGTAATGAAATTTTGGCAAAATCGATTGTCACCGCGCGACACTAATGCAATGAACACACGAAGCGACCGTCGCGGCGACCGATTGCGGCTGCAAGTTACTGCAAGTTGCAACGTCGTCGGGCTATCATTTATGCAACCAATCGCGGCGACCGTTGCCGCGAAGATTGCCTCGTGTGTTCTCACTACATAACATTATCTGATAACGGCGTGACGTAATAACAAATAGACAAAGGTGCAGACCTACAAAGCGACAAAAATCAGCTAAACCGAAATAAACAGAAGTGTCACTTTAGTTTAGTTTTGTTGCACGAGCAAACTGCCAGTTCAGGTCAGGTCTTTTCTGCCGCTTTGTACGCGTTCTAACGTTCACTGAAAGTAAAACCTTGCTTAGTCTATCTCACGAAACCAAACGTAAATTCAATAAAAAAATAGAAAAACAATATCTTCGAAGCATAAGAAACCACGCATCACGCCTGCGCAGCAGCATATAAAACATTATTATGTATAAAACATCAATCTAACGTGCATATATGCGCTGTGGCCGGAAAAAAACAGCAATCGAATAAGCTTAGCTGCACACATCTGTAATGCTAAGTTTTATTCTCGACGGTACGCAAACGACAGGAGTACACTTCCGTACAAAGCGAGTCAAAATAAACCAAAACACGATATTTTATGTCTATTTTCGCCGAACATAAACCTCTTCTCGCATTAGGCCTATTTTTAAATCGACCATTAAATAAAACAGGTGCATGTAGCAAAATTAACTAACGCGATTCGAGATTTTTCAGTTTTTTTTCCCTGTCTGATATTGCTGTCTCTATAGCTGTTTGCTCAACATGACAATTTTGCGAGTTTAACTCTATATTGTTGTTCTTTTTTGTTTT
>Ga0056128_1012720_pt1 | contig 10259 bp, 8 predicted proteins | sample WorMetLIZISLAND2_FD_71113 | JGI IMG/M metagenome (GOLD analysis project Ga0056128, IMG submission 71113) | Marine gutless worms symbiont microbial communities from Max Planck institute for Marine Microbiology, Germany - Olavius geniculatus... ... | reverse complement strand
CTTGGACCGTTTTTGCCTGATCCACCCGTGTGACAGACAGACGGACAGACGGACGGACGGACAGACAGAATTGCGATAGCTAAGACGCGCTGAAAGCATAGCTGCTTTCGCGCGTAAAAACCGTCCGCCTGGCAGCAGCAGAGTACCACCTGCCTCGACCTCGGCGTTATTAACTTTCACGTTCTGTAGAAACAGGCAGAAACAGGCTGTGTGTAATGTGTTGGTAAAGACCGCAGTTTATGGGTTAACAAAAGCGACGTGGCAAAATTTTTAGAAAAACAACGAGAAAGACCAAACAGAGAATGGTTGCATGATTATCAAAGAGTGATATAAATCGAAGAACATCTGAGAAGGAGAATACTGTCGACAGAACAAGTGCTAGACGTTCCGTGGACGGTGAAGGCAATCCGTCGACAACGCACAGTGATTATGAACACGCACTGGCAGTAAGCCCATGGATCCTAAGATGACGAGTTGATGACACAACGTCCTCAGAAACGTTTCACCGGTCGAGTGGTTTCGGTTTCTAGGGTTTTTACCGAGTCCGCGTATTTACCACCACTGAGTAGTGTATAACCACAGAGCGAGCAGTAACCACGGTGAGTTTAATGGAGGGAAGATGAATGGGCGAGAGAGAAGGTCGGCCAGCATTTCCATATATAACAACACCGACCTAGTTAATGGACTCGTGGAACTACGCAAAGCTAATAATAACGACAATAATTCGTTGAGCTGAGCTGCACAATTAGCACTATCAAAATCCTTGCATTTTAGGCCTATACAGCGCATTTCCTACTTGTGTTATAACAATACGTTTCTAACGAAAAAAAAACAAAAATACGTTTTCTTTCAGTACTACCAAAATTCGGCTGACTTGTGCATAAGCACGCTAAAGAATGCTGTCGCATGTATTGAACTTCACAGACTTTAATGTTCACTGAATGCGAACACGTTAAAAATAACTAAAATATTGCATCGCTTGCATTCATAACGTGTTGATCGCTGCAGTCTTTATACGTGAGACATCAAAACGTAAAGTTCTTTCCGAGCCACAGAACGACGCTAATCTCCGTTTACACTGCGAGACTAGCCACGGATACGGAGCTAGTGCATGTCAGATGAGACGCGTAAGTGAGTGAGTAGTTTTTAACGGTACATCATCAGCACAGAAGCACGAGTCATTCGAATCAGTCAGCCACTAAACCTGGACTCGTGACGGCGTGTTGATGATGATGCGACCAGAACGATGAAAACGAAGACGCACGTTCCACCTGACCTCGATGACATCGGCAACCGTTCGTCCGTCGTATTCCTTCCTCGAACCGAGCGTAGCAGAAGCAGCAGTATGACGTAGACAGACGCCGAACGATACACTCACAGTTCAGTCAGACAGATCGAGCGCCCGCCGGCCAGCAGCGCAACAAGCTGTTAGACGCTATATGCCCAGACAGTAGACTAGACGAGCTCATAACGAGCCAGCGATCAGCCAGTCAGTACATACATCTATCTATACGTGACACATATCTTGCGCCTTCAAGGCTTCAACCATTCTGCCGCGGCCTAGCTTGTAGTACGCACCGTACTCACAGCGGCGCCGCGTACTGCAGCGAAGCAATACACGTATGTATGTAGCTTGCTACTCGGCGTGTATACATTGAAGCAAGCAAGCACCTACTCAAACTGACTAGCTCCGTGCGTGCGCGCCGCGGCTGGTCAGATCTTATTCAGCGCACGACGATTCGTTACGTTACGTCCGACTCATGAGGCGGCGGCAGCACTGCCATGCAGGCCGGACAGACGGAGCTGACACACAAGCAAGCACACGCTCACACACAAAGACCAGATGTCCGTGCAGTGCCGGGCCAGTGTGCGCGGTTGCAGCGAACAAGCGTCCATCTACAGTCTACACGACCGCCGCTAAGCGTTCTGCAGCCGCTGCTGAGGCCAGTATATTTAATGAGGTCTGGTTGCGCCGCCGCCGAGTGACAAGCACTCAGTGCTTGGTGACTGACCGCACGGCGTCCCGCGGTAGGTCCTAGTACTACTAGCGACTCACAGAACTGAACGATGCCACGACTTGCCTGGCCGCCGCCGAACTCTCCGTTCTGCCGTCGCCACTGCTTCCGGTCAAGTTGACAACCGTCGCCAACTAGATTTTCCCGGTTGTCGGCTCACGGACGTGAAATGACCTGCCGAGTCGTTATCCACCTTTCGTCAGCGTCTCAAATTCAACCTACCTGTTCATGAAATCGTTTCCTGGCCATTTCCTGGACTGGACTCCATTTGACCTGTGTCTACTGGAGTTTTTACTTCACTTTAAATTTCTTGATTGATCGATTGATTGACGACTGCAACGACAGAGCAATAAAAGCTGGACTTGCAAATTGTGACCGAGTTTTCACGTGAACAGTCCGATGCCTGCAGCGCAGGCGTGACTGCAGACAGAGCACGTAAACTGCACAAACGAAGGTGACGGACTGCTGCCAGACTATGCGTGTTACGCGTCGAACTTTTCAGTTTTCGAGCGTTCCGTTTGCTTTGTGCTTTAGCAACTCTGCGGATCATGATTAGTTGACTGCATTATGGAATTGATGACACCTCTCCACGCCGATTTACTTATGACCTGCTCATGTCAGTCTGTTACACTGATGTTGCAGTGGTTGGGGGTAACGGTTCAGACTGTAGACTCCAGACAGACCAGGTCCAGAGTGACTTAAGGTCGACTCTCAGCCCAGTACTGCAGAAAAACCAAGCAGAATATGCACAAGAGACAATTCGTGCAATCCAGCCGATAACTGGTGACGAATCGATGTCGGCAGCGTTCAATATCACAGACCCGCTGACTGACGTACCGATCGACCACTGCAGTCTGCAGACCACGTGACATTACAGTGATCACAACCAAGCATTGTGATAGTCTGCGGGCAGATGACAACAGAACGAACAGAAATCGTTCCGAGGAAGGCAGCAGCGGTTGCCAAAATAAAAACAAATCAGTAAATACAAGTGGTAATTTGACGAATTCTCATAGCTTATTTAGCTCCTGTTTCAACCTATGACAGATTATTCAACGACAAGTTGCCAGCACACAGGAGCAGCGTTACAACTAAAGGCATTCTCATCATCATCATCATCATCATCAAGACAATGCCCTGAACTGGATCGTGTAGCCGTTTCCAGCGTGCTCGATCTACACTGTGTCTCAAAAAAACATCCCCGACATTTTCGACTGTAACCTGAAAACCAATTATCAGATTTCGATATTTTTTGGTACGAATATTCCTGACACAATTTGCCATCAAATGACTATTCAATTTCACACTTCACCCAACTTTTGTTTTTGCACTACCTGGGGAAATCACAACCAGCAAAATATCACTTTTTTATCCGATGCGATATGATTGCTTAATTAACATAACGCGTAAAACACATTTTGCTTACATTTCTGACACTTTGGCTGTGTCACAGCGTCAGAAATGTGAACAAAATGTGTTTTATGCGTTATGTTAATTAAGCAATCATATTGCATTTGATAAAAAAGTGATATTTCGCTGGTTGTGTTTTCCCCTGGTAGTGCAGAAACAAAACGTTAGGTGAAATAGGAAACTGAACGGTCATTTGATGGCAAGTTGGGTCGAGAATATTCATACCATAAACTATCAAAATCTGATAATTGGTTTTAAAGTTACCGTCAAAAATGTCGGGGATGTTTTTTTGAGACACAGTGTATAAGCGTATCTCACACACACCGAGTTCAGTCCAGAACTCCAAGACTGTATGGCCGCAAATCTGTCTCTAGTGCGCTGAAACCCAAAGTAGCGTGGACGCCCGCAAGAGCGCTGCCGCCTACCTAGTATACCTACAACGTCCCGAAGCCTCCGTTCATTCTCTCCGCTTCTCATTTTTCCCAAGGGACAGTAATTTTATATATCTATAGACTATGCCACCAGTGACGAGCGTGCAACTCAGTGACTTGTAAAATGGTCCACTAAAACACGTGTCCAGTGGACAGCTGAACCTTTCATCCTCTCTCACTGAGTCTGACTGACTGACCGATGCTAGCGCCTTCAGCAGCTATTTGCAACAGTCAATAATATTAAGGACACTGCAATTACTGCTACATAGTCAGTGGCGTAACTGCGTCACGGGCGGGCTCGTTAATTCGCCAGTGTTTAGTGGCAAGAAATGACGCTCCGTAGTTCGGAGACATCCGAGCTACGGCCAGACACACATCGTCGCACGCTGTTTCAGCAAAATATTTCAGACTAGGTCTGATGACGTTATTGCTGAATGTATGCTTATGTTCAAGTGCTTACCTGTAGCTGGTGCAATTTCTAGACGTAAAAGAAATTTTTTTTGTCACGGTTCAGCCAGTGTAATAACTTTTTATGTCATCTCTGCTGTCTTGCTGCATCAACTGAGTTCTGACTATGGACATTATATAACATTTTAGTTAAGTTCTAGTTAAGTTTTATTATTTTCATTGTTTATTCCTTGTTTATTCCTTGTCTACCGAATACCGTGAATAAAGATGTGTGTGTGTGTGTATATAAGAATAAGGGTCGCTTATAGCAATCGCGAGCCAATAATCTCCTCCCTTCGGCGGAGGTAGCACTACTGTGACGAGTATGGAGCTACCTGCTGCACCTACACTGTGTTCAGAAAAAAATAACGCCCTAGCGCACTAGAGGCTGATTTAACGTTATGCACTATATAAATTCACATTTTACTCACTTGCTTTATTTACTATATAATGTACGTCAATTCCATTCAAGTGACTTGGTGACTGCAATATAGGCTAATAACGCCATGTTAGAAACATATACTTTGTAATCGGTATGTAAAAATTAAAAATAACTCCGCTAAGAAATTTGTTTGAACAAAGTTTGGTGGCCACTTCATCGATTTCTTGGAGATCAACTGCACGAAGTATCATTCAGATTCGTTCAGATTTGATATCTTTATTATACGTTGTCTATAGGGGTTACTTTTTTCCGGACACGTCTATAACGCTAACAGCAATGCCGACGCTTAGTTGCATGACGGTGGACATTAACCAGAGCACACAATGAACAATGTTCTATCCATCCACAAGTACTTTCGATTTTTAATAAGTCAATTACACTCATTTCCGGGTCGCCAAAGTGAATTTCGTTCGAGAACTGTAGTAGCCTGCGTAAGCAACAGCATCAAAATACTGGATCCAAAACGCCTAGTTGCTTGAAAAACACTTAGTTCACTTCGTCCTAGGATATATCCAGCTACAAAATAGATTAAAACCATTTCGCGCTAAGATCCTTGATAGAAGACAATATCAAAAAGTTAGGAGAAAATACAAACATTCACATTACATCAGTCACAATCAGAAGTAAGAACATTTTGAGCAAAACAATCACGCCACTGTCAATCAACGTTACTGAATTATGAACTTGCTGTATCAATCAAGCCAAGCAAACGAAACTAGCGAGCTGTGTGGTTACAGGTCTCAGACGGATTTTGTCACGTTGGTTACAGCGACATCCGTGATTCAGCAACTGCATTACGTGTGTCAATGAACCCTGTGACCTCATTCAGTTACTGCGGAAAAGTGCCACATTACTGCAGTAACGACTTTGCAAAGCGACGCTGTCTCGCATGCACGGAGAAGCAGCGCCAGTCTGAGTCGAGCAAAGACAGGCAGTTAAGATGGCTGCGCGTTCGTGTCAGTGACTGGTCGTTCGTCGCAGCAATCCAATATACCCGGCCAAGTGCGCGTTCGCCCGCCCGGCTACGCGTATCGACAGCACAAACATAATTAGTCGTCGCAACGTCCTCCTCGTCTCATCTAAATACGACGTCACGCGACACCCAACACCACAACCTCGTTTTGTCGGTCGGGGTGGGGCTCATGGTCCGATCACAAAGTGTCGTTCGAGGGCCCCATCACTGCCGTATCAGTAGCAAAGCGGCAGCAGTTGCTGTTGCGAGGCAGAGGCGTCAGCGGCAGAGAAATGCGAATGATTTTCTGTCGAGTAGCGCGGCGCGGCGCGGCGCTGTGGTTGGTTGGATGGCTGGCTGCAGGCAGCGGCCGCCATGCTATAGACCAACCGACCGAGCGACGGACAGCAGCTAAGATAGACGACAAAGACGACTGGCGAAATGATAACCGATTCGCGCCTATCAGCATCGCCAGTCAAGCGTAACCGATCATTACTCACCGATGTCGTGCTGGTCAGCCGCTGCAGCAGACGATGTCGTGATTTCCGCGCTGAAATTCGACGCGCAACTAGCACTTTAACGCGATTGAACGCAACAACAACAGAAACGCGGCGTCAGTCAGCGAAGGCCGTGCGGCTGACTGTAGTGTAGTGTCTGGCAGATCGCAAAACGCCGGCGTGCGTGCGTGCCGGCCGACGTTACTGTCGGTTGGATTAATAGCCTGCCGTGCCGTGCAGAGCGAAGGCGGCTCGGTGGGGAGGGCATATCGGCACCAGGCCAAACCAACGCAGCTGCCTAGCTGCCGTACGCACGAATATAACTGCTCAATAACAACCCCGCGCCGCCGCACGCGCACTCTCTCTATCACACTCGATCTGGCCGCACCGGCGTCGGTCCGTTGTCTACACGCTGCACGCTTCGCTCACAAAGGCCGCTCACTCGTTCACTCACGGTCTCGGTTCTTCTCGACCTCTCGCGCCTCCGCCAGACCTGCAGACCCATGTTCGACATACCGTTGGAAAGCGCGGAAGACGCCGGACACGATGGCGGCGTCTGTTTTCAACGATTCGTTCCTGTGTGCCCACCAGGCAGTGGGAAATTCGTGAGAATGCCGCGAGATAGCATAGCGTCGGTCGCGCGATCTTTACTCGCTGCCTCAACTGCTCTTCACCTTCGCGACTTCACGTTCAAACTTCTGCGCGTTAGCGGAGACTGGCGAATTTCTGTCCAGCTAAACGTTACCGTGGATTATTAGGCAATATGCAAACCCGCCACTCTTTGAGGATGGACCAAATTAGAGGATGAAAAAGGGCGCCATTCTAAACATGGTTTCCTGAAATTAGGGTCTTTGCTGCGCGACTTGCACTTCAAATCGGCGTCGGCGCTCAAACAGACACACGCGCGCATGGCGACACGACTAGAACCAACGGAGACACTAACAAGCAACACTGCAACAGAAATACAGAATCGATGCAGATATGCACCTGCTAATTGGGATTAATTTTGCGCAAGTCTGCAATAGCCTACAAGAATTTCTCTCTGCACTTTTGCAGACTTCATAATTCCACTCAGGTCGTCGTCGGAGTCGATTGCTGTGTAGTTAGGCTCTGGCATTATTAGCGCAAGCATATAGCTACACATTTCTCCGTAGCGTGGTCTGTCTGTCTCAGCTGTCTGTTGTCTGTCGCATTCGTGCACCGACACCGTGCATGCGTCTCAAGGACAACATCACTGTTTTCAAAATACTTTCACAGACTCGGCAAACAAATTGCAACTAAATGATCGTCCAATAGGCCCATGTCTATTCGTCGAAGTTATAGGCCTATTAGACAGCGGCGGATCCAGAAATTTGGAATAGGGGCAAAATGGTAGGAGGTGGGGTCTGGGAAGGGGGCCATATACCCCCTCCGCAGAAAATTTTTGAAAATTTTAGGCAAAAAATAATGCATTTTCGTGCAAAATTTTCACTTGTTTGAAGATGCATCCGGTCAATAGAGGGGAGGGGCGGCCGTCCCCCGTCCCCTCCTTGAATTCGCCACTGCCTATAGACAATGCAGTGTTTTTGACTCACGTGTGGGGCCTATAGATAACTGGTTGCTACTATACCTGCAATATCTCCGGAATGGAGCAAGATACGACCTAATAAAATTTAAGACCCGGTATTCAACATTAACGACTTTGGATCATTGGACGACCTTGAACAACAAACTTCATTCAGTTTACTGCAAAAAACAAGCATCCATTGGGGCCAACTTGGCAAATTCGAACAAAGATAAATTCACACTGTTATGCAGTGGCAGAAATGTTGCCTATATAGGGCCTACGTATTCACAGTCTATTGCATCGTCGAAATCATTGCGGCATCACGCAGTTTCCTTGCAACAGCACTGCTTTCTTGCTGTAAGCCACTAGCCCACTGGACAACAAACTAGGCTCTATATAGTTAGTTACCTAATTGTACAGAACATATCCTAACAACAAGACTAGGCCCCTATATTTTTGCAAGAGGTGCAGTTAGACTTGCTTCTAGCAATAGCTAACGAGTTTATTTATGGATAGTTATGTCAAAATTACAATAGACAAAGTCGTCGACAAGTTGTGAACATGCGGGAAAAAGTCGGGACGCGGGTTTGCGACCAGGTCAGCATTGCTCAAAACCTGTTTTAAGGTTGTTTTAAGAAAGATGTGCAACTCGAAGATTTGTGCATTATTGGAAAGAACTAAGAGGAGGAAAAGATCGGAGATCAGGCTTAGGCATATGCTTAATTATGTATAGGCCTATGCACCACGCAATGTAGTGGACCATACAGTTAAACGTGACAGCGAAGTTGACTGTTACTTATTGATTCGCTAGGTGACAGCACCGGTATACTCCTGGTACCAGTTTCATGTTAGGTTAGTGGGAATGCATTTTTTGCGTTGTCTTCGGATTGTTGCCAATGACTGACCGTTTAGCCGCAATAGTGCGTAATGACCCTTTAAATTCATCCAAGGACGTCCAAGGTCATTGATTTTCGTGTCATCTGACAGGCAATGTGCGACTTCCTATTAGTGATCAATAGCAAGCTTGGCCTTATCTCTGACCGTTTCTAAAATACAGCGACTAATATGTTGAAACCATGCATTGAAAATTGCGGCCAAACCGCTGCAGACTAAAACAGGGTTATACTATTGACAGCGTACAGGAAGTTGCTATCGCCCTATCCAACAGCACCATCGCCGACTTTCTACGACTTAACGTTTAGCCACAATAGTGCGTAATGACCCTTCAAGGTCACCCAAGGTCATCCATAGTCAATGATTTTCGTGTCACCTGAAAGGCAATATGCAACTTCCTATTAGTGATCTATAGCAACCTATATAGGCCCTATCTCTCACTGTTTAACCGCAATACATCCGTTACAGACGGACGACACTCGACAGACCACAATCGACACCTTGTAGCAAAGGGCTAGACCTTTAAGCCATAGATGTGAAAACATTTTTAATGTTTTTTAAATAAAAGTTTAAAAACATGTTTTTATGTTTTTTTTACTTTTTAAAATGCTTTTTTATTTTTATTTATTTTTATTTTTGTAAAATGTTTTTAATGTTTTTGTTCTATTTTTTATGTCGCGTTTGTGTTCTTATTAAAAATAAACATACAAAATTACAAATATGATGCATTTCTCATGGGCAAATTGCGTTTAGTTCTGTTTTCGATCTGTACCATAATCACGGTTACATAATAACATTCAGTACATTCAAGTCTTCGGTCTTCACAAATGGTAGGTTTTTGTTTTTAACATGTTATTGTGCTAAATGTGGTTCAATGTTTTTTTTATGTAGGGCCTATGTTTTTACGTGTTTTTTATAAAAGTGAAAAAACATGTTTTTCATGTTTTTTTTTAATTTGCAAATTAATGTTTGTAACATCTATGCTTTAAGCTTACAGCTTAAGCCTAACGGTCAGCCCAACAACTGGTTGGTGTTAATACAGCGTCAACTATAGGCCTATCTGATATGTCCGCTCTATTGGGATTATGCTGTCAAATTTATTTTTTGAGGCCTACAGAGTGGGCCAAAAAGTAAGTTATTGTACTTTTTTTATATCTTCGCCAAGTAGTGATCAATTTTCACAATTTTTTCACCAGTAGACACTGTAAGAAATTTGCAATTTAGTGGCATTCACATCACTTTTATCATGTCGCTACACTACCTTGTAAAATATAAATATTCAAAAAACGTACAATATCTACAAATGGTTATAAGGTCGAGTGGTAAATTTTTAAAGTCTTTGAGTAAAATGTCAAATAAAAGTTACAGTAAGTGTCAAAAAGTTTTATGTGTGGCTATGGAGTAAATTTTCATCTTTTAAAAAATAGCGCACAACTTGTAGGGCCGCACAATTGAAATACATTGCTCCGTATGCATTATGCAGTTAACTGAGCAAGATCGCAGCCATCAACCAGCATTAATGTAGGCCTACATTAAAAATTAGTTTACAGTAAAATTGTTCAACTTATTTTTTAAAATGTTAAATATGTCCTCCAATGTTTTTGACACTTACTATAATTCATATT
>Ga0056128_1012717_pt1 | contig 10263 bp, 7 predicted proteins | sample WorMetLIZISLAND2_FD_71113 | JGI IMG/M metagenome (GOLD analysis project Ga0056128, IMG submission 71113) | Marine gutless worms symbiont microbial communities from Max Planck institute for Marine Microbiology, Germany - Olavius geniculatus... ... | reverse complement strand
TGCTTTCGTATGTCAATGTGGGAGTGACTGGTCATAAGCTTCCAGTCATGTCCTCGTGTTCTTGAGTGCAACCGTACATTGAACATATTTTCATAATTAACGACAAGCTTGCTAAATAAAATTTTGTATGTGAGCACAAGGTCCTGCTGCAGCCTGCGGAGTTCAAGACTTTCAAGCCCAATATCAGTTAGTCGTCTACTGTAGGTTTTGTCACCCATGCCAGGCAGGCGCTTGGTGAATCGTCTCTGAACTGATTCAACACGCTTAATATCTTTGAGTTAGTGAGGGGACCAGACACTAGAGGCATATTCCAGAAGCGGTCGCACATATGTGATATATGCTCGGACAAGAGTACTGGTGTCCCTAGAACGAAAGCACTTGTGAATTAGATTAGCTCTAGTACAAGCACGGGTAACAATATCGCGTATGTGGTTATCAAACTTCAAAGATCTATCGATAAGCACACCAAGGTCTTTAACAGCATTAACATCGCACAATGGATTGGAGGCAAGACTCAATGCATAATTCGTTTTATGGCTACCAACTTGCATAACAGAACATTTTTTATGCGATATGTTTAGCTGCCACGTGTTGGACCATAAAGTCAGCTTGTCAAGGTAATACTGAAAATCAGAGGCAAAACTAGGCAAGTTCATACACATGTACAGTTTAAGATCGTCAGCATACAGTTTACATACGCACTGTTGGTTGAATAACTCTGCAATGTCATTGATGTATATTACAAACAGCAAAGGTCCGAGGCAACTTCCTTGCACTACCCCACTGATTAAATACTCGTAATCTGAGACAGAGTTGCCAACTCTAGTACACTGTTTGCGTTCCGTTAGGAAGCTTTTAATCCATGCTAAGGCATTACCAGCTATATCGTAAGAATGAAGTTTATGAAGCAATTTTGGGTGGCTTACACTGTCGAATGCTTTTGCAATGTGCTGCAGTAAGACTGCTACCACCATCCAGTATAAGAGTCCAATCATTTAATGTTTCAAGAAGATTAGTGGATGTGGATTATTCTGTGAGAAAACCATGTTGCTGTTGACTAATTAATTTATGTTGATGAAGGTAAAGTAATAAACATTTTATTACAACTCTTTCCATTATTTTGCACACAACGCTTGTTAGAGAAATAGGGCGGTAATTGCTTACATCAAAGGCAAGCCCACCCTTTGCTATGGGAGTAATAATTGCTTTCCGCCATTCATTAGGTATTTGTCCAACTGACATAGAGTTATTAAATAAGACAGATAGTGGAAATGCCAATTGCACAGCTAGCTCTTTAAAAAGGATGGGAGGAAGCCCATCGGGTCCACAGGAAGTTTTACTCTTGAGGTTTTTCATTACACTTGCTACATTCTCAGCGGTGAATGTGACATCGTTAAATTCTACATTGTATGGTACACATCTACGAGAGTGAGGGAGGACACCATTGTCTTTAGTGCTTACACTACCGAAATAGTTATTTAATATTTGAGCTTTGTCTGCATCACTGGTGATACATTAATCCATCACTTTTCACATGTGCAAAAAAACCTATAGCCTAGTATAGTCGGTTTAGGAGCTCAAGATGAAAAATAAAACTAATATCTTATATCTGTTGCGTTATGAGGTATATAGCTTAATAAATGTGTTATCTATATTGTACCATAATATGTAAATGGTAAACATTTACTATGAAACGTTACCACGTTACAGGGGTTGAACAACTGGGACGTAGGCCTATAGCAAGTGAAATCAGTCAGCCAGCGAGTGCATTCACATTGCGCATAGCTGGAAAGTAAACTGGTCAGCAGCACACGGCGCCGCTTCGCTGCCGTACTCAGATTTTAAGACAGCGAAATCACTTATTGACTGCAGTCTTTCTTGTGAGTCGTCAATGATTTTTAAATTAAAATCAATAGCAGCGTGCATGCGGAGCGGGCGTGTGACTAAGACGTTTCTTTGAATGATCTTGCGCGCCTTTCTGCCGAGTAAAAATGTGTGCAGCGAAAAAATGTCCGGTGCCGCGTTCACGGAAACAAATTTGAAACGGTAAATCTTCTGGGCCGGTGCATGGCCGTGGCGTGAGGAATGGCGCACTGTGTGTTTGTATGTCATGCACCGTGTGCCCGCCGTTATCTGGAACATGTCATCTGCTGAGCAGTCGTGCCCCAATTTTTGCCGACCTACGTCCGACGTAAATAGAAACATTAATATTATTATGCACGTGCGTGCAGCGCTTGCTTGAGTGTCAGAGACGTTAGTAGCAAGGCTCTGAAGAACACTGGTTCAACAGTAAGTAAGGTCCTCGTTTGCGAGCCTTAAGACCGAAGCTCGAAGCCCAAGAAAAAGCTATATGAGGTACAGGGTGAGTTTTGGGGAAAGGGCAGCAGACCCCTTTCTAGTTTCTACCAACAAGGGCACTGGGAGAGATCTGTATGCTTCCTGATTGGGTCTGGGGCAAAGCTTTAGCTGCCAAAAACAAGATTTGTGATTTTCTTGTGTTTTCAGATAACCTCCTGCAGGCTTTCCTGTTATTTATAATCGTGTGCGCACTGTGCAAGTTCATTAATGCACTCATTATGTCACGCATGGAACATACTTTTCAGCGCATGTCAAAATCACAGGTTTTGCACTCTTTTATTAGTTTCCCAGTTTTGTGTTACTAAGTAAGCCTCGGCTTATTTTTATTTTGTCTTATTGTCTCTCGCTTGCGGCCGTGAGGTCGACGCAACACTGACGATGTCGCAAATTTTCTGCTGCAGCGTCCGAGAACGTCATTTCTCACGCTTAGAACTACCGATGAAAAAAGCTAACGGAACGGAACCAAGGTAACTAGTCGTCGCGCACGCAAAACAAAGTCTTAAAGAAATTGTTACTATAAACCAATGAGTGACAAACAGTGTACACATCTCGGCACTGTATCAGTTGATGACTTTGAGTGACCTTCAGAATTGGAATTGCTTTGCAGACATTGTCAATGAGCCCTGATTCTTTCTGAGACTTTGGCGCTTTATAAATCATTTACTTATACTTACTCATTCGGTATTTAGAAAAAAGTACAGTACACATTTAACCTTGACTATGATTTACGATTTATCCATGTGGACACACTGGGCCACACTCCGTCGCCATCCACATCTGTCAAGAGCTGCCACCTCTGCTTTCTCTCAGCTGAGCCCCATCTTTTGTAGGTCTTTGTTGACTGTGATCCTCCAGTTCGTTTGTGATCGACTTCGTCCTCTCCTGTATCGTGGTAGGCCTATATTCCAGTAGCTCTATACAGTACTTGCTGTTGTGTAACACGACTTATTAAATATTTATCCTATACTTATTTCATACGGGGTTAATATTTGTTACGTTATAATGTTTGTTCAAAGTCGTCCAAGGTTATTGTACGTCGTTAAATAAAAAAAAAACTTGTTTAGGCCTAATAAGAAGTGTGTACATTTGTCGCTCTCACGCAAAGCGACGGTTCTGAGTAATAAATGAAACGTTTCTGTTCAGTGGTTGACTTTCTTGTTTGCTTAGTAGGCCTAACAACAAAAAAATGATTTTCTTAAATAAACGCGTCTTGAGTGTTTATAATGTTTCTAGAACTCAAAGTTGAGCATTAGTCCATTTTTCCGACCGACGCTTATTTAAATAGCGTAGTTTTCGCATTACAGAAAACAACAACATCGTTAATTTTATGTTTTTTTCTCTCAGATAAAAAAAATGTAAACAGACGTCTAGCTTGAGCGTTCACCAGTCACCACTGTTAGGCTAATATGCATTGGTTAAAAAGTAGTCAAAAATTTACGCTAGCCACTCCGAAAAATATAGAAGATCTTGGAGTGCAGTATAGTACAATATCTCGTCCGTAAATTAGGTGTAACAATGGTTAGGCTTAGTTTGCAGTCCACGCACGAGCAACCTGGCGCTTGTCGCTTTTGCTAAGATTTTTACAGCGGTCAGCATTGCTTGCTACGCAGTACGCAGATGCCTCGTCTTACGCAAAAGCGTCTGCCCGTCACACTTGAATACTTTATCAAAACAACGCAAGCTAGGATCACACGAACTCTTCATGTCGGTTCCGCGAAAAACTCTGCTACCGTGTCTGTAAAAGTTTTTTTTTTACAAATTTTGCTGTTATAGGGGGCAGTCTGCAATGTCGCACCTTGCAGTAAAAAATAACTGTACCGGTCTAATTTTATGTCATGATCAGCGGTTTGTAGGCCTATCAACCGTACAGTCAACAGCGCACTATCTGTTACGACTGAAAACAGCTAGCGGTCACCCGACACGTTCGAGATGAAGTTAAAGACTCGTCGAAGACAGCGTCCGTGCTGGAAACTGTCATCCGGCGCCGCTGTGCCTAGGCCTATTGGCTAGATCGACACTTTAGACAGTGGCGTGTGAAGTTAAAACTGAACTTAGAAGGCTTACATGTGACCGTGACCTGCTAATCATTCTAGGACCCAGTTTTACAATGAGTTGTTTAACACAGACTTTATATAGTTTATGTTATAGCCTTATAGATCTACTGATTGACCTACTATAGACTTACCGTCGAATAGCTCCTTGGCGTTGCATAGCAGGCATTCTTTGACAATTTTCATGTGCATGTTTGCTTTAAACAGCTTCGTGTAAAGACAATGACAAAGTTGAATGCTGACAGGTATAGGTGGAAATTTTTAGATGAGCTTTTAGATTAGGCTCTATATGCTATATTTATCAATTTTTAACCGCAAATGTCTTCGTGCACAAGAGGTTTGAATTTATTACCCTGTACTTTCGATAGTTTCAATTCTAATGTCACTGTCGGACAGACAGTAGCGGGGCCAGCGCTATATATTGGGTAGTTGGACAGTAGGTATAGTTTCATTGTTTCCTGGGTTGGGACGATATGTATAGTGGCGGCGGGGTGGTGGAGGGATTCCTCGTTTAGAAACCAAACGTAAACGTTGGTGTTTAAGTATTACGAACACTTTTTCTTACAATTCACGCATTTTGTACAGAGTCAATGAGTGCTATACTTAATGCCAAAGGAAACCACATAAACATAATTATTATTCTGACTCCGTAACTAGTTAACTACTAGGCCTATAAAGATACTTTGTAAAAGGCCAAATAAGCAACATATAGCCTAAGTCTTGAAATTGTCGTCGGTTTTGGTCACAACCAAGAACAATATAAACTTTGTTTCTGTTGTACATATGCAGCTACTCGACTACTCGAGAGTCGAGACCACGATCTTGGACTCAAGGACTACGTTTTTGTCCCGGGGCGACGCTCTCCTCCGTCAACTATAGGCCTACCTACTGTCCTTTTGGATAGCCTATTAAAGGCACTATAGCTAGCGTCTACCAATCCTACATGGGATCCCTCATTCGCAGTGTACGTACTGTAACATTTTCACAGAATGAGGAAAGTGAGGGGCCCTCATCTAGGCCTAATTCCTCGGCTAAAGGCACGAACCAAACCGAATTCGGTGGAAATGTTTAGGCCCACAGTTTTTTTTGAAATTGATGACCTCGGATGACCTTGAACAGCAATTTTACATTCTAGCTATATAATGCACAAAACACGCAATTGTGGCAACCCAACGGGAAAATTTAAATGACGATATATATTAAATTATTGTAGACCTGCCCACATGCTCACATATGTATAGTTTAGTGTCAGAAATAGGTATGGCCCGTGGTTGTGGAACGATGCTCAGTTCATAGTAGGCCTACCATGGCCAATACGCACTTTCAGAGTGAACGTTCGACGTAAGAGTGACGAGACTATCATCAGTCAATGCCTACAAGGCTACAATCAACCGACAATTCGACACATGCAAAATTACATGGCTGCATGGTTTTTATCACGTCAACTTGACGGCAGCTTCTATACTTTAACCGGTATATGGAAGCAAATATAGGCCCTATAGTTCGACCTTTGACAATCAATAGCGTATTGATCAGGGAAGGCCTGTAGGCTATAGTGATGAGAACATTTTGACCTGCACTGTATGAAAGCTGCAGTTGTTGACCTGGGAAGGTTTGACGTTAAACCCTCTATCCCTTTGAGCAATTTTCTCATCCCGCTACTTTATTTTATTCCTCGCCGATTCCTTTCAGGTCCTTTCGTATGCTCAAAAGGTTTGGTATACCGCGTCCCGTTTGACTTTTCAACGTTACTGCCCTTTTCTTTGAATCTAGTACTTTCTGTGCACCATGTGGGAGAATGGAAAGTTGTAGAAGAGATCTGACTTTTTATCACAGGGCAACTCTATTAAATTGTTTAGACAGTTTTTTTTTATTTGGCCACAATATATACGTTACAGAGCAATGAGACTGAGAGCATCCAGAATTTCAGATGCTTTGTTAAATGCGAGGGATATTTGCATAGATAATTGGATGTCGACTACGTATTTTACTTATTTATTCGACACACTGCATTCAATGTCGTTTTCCGATGACGCAATTTCCTTCCTGTTGAGGATTTTTCGCGTGAATAGTGAGGAATTATTGTGTACGCGGTTTCTTATAATACTATAAAAAGTCTAAAAACATAGCAAAACTGTCGAGTTGACAAAAAGAAGTTGATTAACCGTAACAGGAGTTGAGACGACTTTGTTATTTGTGTATCTGCAGAACGAGGTAAACATGTTTCTGTGAACTCACTGTTGTGCTGTTATTGATCGCCATGTTTCTTTCACACACGTTTTCTTGAAGTATAGCTCATGCTAAACTTTCGTGATCAGATTTAGGCTAGTGTGAAGAAGACGGAAACAAACAAACCGATCCACGGTTATGTGTAGTCGTGCGAAAAAAATAGTTCACATAACTTGCACGTTTGCATGCCATTCAGTGTACATTTTTATGTATTGTTAACACAGTTCACTTTGTCATTATATTTCGCTGTTAGTTTAATTACTAATATGCTATGTAGTATACATTTAATGCTTGTTTCTGCGAACTTTACTCGATGCAACCATTTGCCTATGGCTCAAAGAATTTTACGGGATCAGTGACCTATGCACAACTGCTATCAAAGTTACGACCTTCACCACAAAATGGGGGTGAGGTCTGGGGAGGGGGCAACGCCCCCTCGCCAGGAAAATAAAAATGTGATGAATTGTTTCACTAGAACATAATAACTTGGTTCGGAAAGTGCACTTCAGTAATAAATTATTCAAAACAGCACAGCCCTAATGTGGCGAACTACTTTAGTGCACATGAGATATCATTGCGCTTTGCTACAGTGAATGATGGCGGATTTTAACAATTTTCGATCTAAAACTTAACTCGTTTAATCGTTGTATGACAAATTTGATTGAAAAACGAGCGGAATATGTTTCTTGCAGGTTTGTTCATCACAGTGCCGTATTCTGTCAGTTACTTAGCGTTTGCAATCACTGGAAAAGCTGATCGCAAACTACCTATCGTAATGAATAGTTCCCGTCATCTTCACGCGTCCCCAGATTTATAAGCAGGTGTTGTGAGAGGCTTATATTTTGAATGCTAGGAGATAATTTGCATCAATTCTTCTGTCACGTGCTCTTTTATATAAGCCTTCTGTCGTTTTTCTATGATACATGGTACATATCTTCCCCATTGCCTCTATTGAGCAGTGGTTTGGGTCTGCCTGCATGAGTAAGAAGAAAGATGATCAGAAATGTGTTTACTGTATTGTGTACCAGTCACTTGTAACACGTATATGTCATCGTTTGTTCGTTCTTAGTACCTTAACGCAAGAAAATGAACCAAGGACAACCGTCGTACCCTATGTCTTCTCTGTATGTCGGTGACCTGCACCCCGAGGTGACGGAGGCCATGTTGTTTGAGAAGTTCTCGACAGCCGGCCCTGTGCTGAGCATTCGTGTTTGCCGAGACATGATCACTCGCCGCAGTCTGGGATATGCTTACGTCAATTTCCAGCAGCCAGCTGATGGTAATTAACACATGCATACGTTGATAGTTGCTGCGTGCAGTTCATTTGTGTTCTTACTTGTTATCATTGCCTTTTGTGCTTCATTCATATTTTTAAGCATATTGCATAATTTTGTATTACATTGAAACTCATTTTACCTTTGTCAGATCGGAAGTGTGAATTATACATAATTATTTTGTCATTTTTGAGGGGGGTGAGCTACTGACTTTTGAACAGCTTTTGAGCAGCTGAAAATTTGTGTACATAGACATATTTCAAATAAATCACCTAAAGAATTGGAGCAAATATGGATTAAGTAATAAGTATAAGAGCGAAATACTGTGGATCATTTTTATAATATTATATGTTAGTAGTAGTTATCAGTGTCACAAAAGATCTCAGTTGTGAAAAGTTTGAATAGACTGGATAACTGTGTCATTTTATTTGCAGCTGAACGTGCTTTGGATACGATGAACTTTGATACAATCAAGGGTCGGCCATGTCGTATCATGTGGTCCCAACGAGACCCTTCCATCCGCAAGTCTGGTGTCGGAAATATCTTCATCAAAAACTTGGACAAGAGCATTGATAATAAGGCTCTCTATGACACGTTCTCGGCCTTCGGAAACATTCTCTCTTGCAAGGTACAGTGGCATATTATATGTAAAGAATTGTTTGAACACTGTTACCAGGAAAATCGTTGGAAGTACATGATTTTTTATGTGTGCGAAATTGATACCAGGTACTTTTCAAGTGCTTGAGTAAAGTATTGTTTCTTCAAAGTTCCGGAATTTGCTGTTGTGTGGTCGATATTGTACCAAGCCACAAATAATAACATCTTCAGGTTTCACCATCTCTCATAAGATGCTTCAGAAGATATATTTAAAACTATGTAATAAAAAATACAGAACTAGAAATCTGGGGCAAAGCCGTATATGAATACGGCACTGTCCCACACATAATAACATTTCCTGCTCTGTACTATCTTTTAACAATTGGGCTATGTTGAGTTACTTTTTCTGCTGTTAGGATTGTTAACTTGAGTGTTTGAGATATGCTGTTATTAGTTGGTTGGCTGTTATTAGTTGCTAGCGTATAATGGGATTAATAGAGTACTGCTGCAATCATGTTCAAAAGTCAGTTGCTGTTTTTGGAACTTGCTTAGTCCAGAGTGATTATATATCTGAAGGAATTTTTTGAATGCCATGTTGAATTGTAGGCATTGTGTGGCACTTGATGCGCTTTGCATTATTTCGCTGGTACAGATTGCTATGGATGAGCATGGGTCAAAGGGCTACGGTTTTGTGCACTTTGAAACGGAAGAAGCTGCTCGTTCATCCATCGAGAAAGTGAACGGCATGTTGCTGAACGGCAAGAAAGTGTCAGTAACTTTTTTGTTTCGGACTTATACACAATTGCACATGTATCATTTTGCTGTGTGCTCAGTTACAGTGGTGATGGGCAAATTGTGAAATAAATTTCCGCGTACTTAATTTCAGATATACATCAGAATTGTCTAACTTTGAAATGGTGAAAATTTTGATAAGAGTTGGAGGTGTCGGCCCAGAGTCAACTTGACATAATATGCGGCTCTTTACTGTGCATACTTGCTCGCTGTTCTGTGCAAACTCGACCTTTGACTTTATGTGCTGAAAATTGACATGCTGGTTATTCCTGCCTTGGAGTATATCCAAGTTAATTTTTTCTACTGGTATGCCCTTTTGTTGTTCATTTAGTAGCCCGAAGCTCGTATGAAACATAGATAGCCAGGACCCGTAATGTAGCTTATTAGCATGGCCACGTAACAAATCCTGCATATTTTTAAAAATTATGTTATTTCGCCTGGAAACGATATTTTTCGGAGTGGACTTATGTTTTACCACAGTTTTATGTTTTTTTTTACCACAGAATCTTTGAGCTCCGCTGGACGATCGGTGCAAAATTTTGCACCGTGGTCTGTACTAGACTTTGTTTTGAAAATTAGGTCCAAAATTTTTGGGGGCTCTTTCCAAAACAAATGGGACCAGAAACTTGCTAAATTTGGCATGATTTTGGATAACTTCTCAGTTTGACGGTGACAGTGCACGTTCTGCGTTTGCTAATGCATTTGACTTCAGGCCATGTGACTGCTAATGGAGCAATTTCAGTCCCTCAAATTTTTTCCCCAGTCGTACTTACGGCGCTGGGCGGACTCACATTGGGCTTTGCCCCAGATTTCTAGTTCTGTATTTTTTATTACATAGTTTTAAGTTAGTCCGGTTGCTAAGAGACATCAATGAAAATGCTCAGGCAGCAGTGAGAGTATGTGGGCAAGAAGGAAGCTGGTTTGCAACCAGCAGGGGTACAAGACAAGGAGATCCAATATCA
>Ga0056128_1012716_pt1 | contig 10264 bp, 4 predicted proteins | sample WorMetLIZISLAND2_FD_71113 | JGI IMG/M metagenome (GOLD analysis project Ga0056128, IMG submission 71113) | Marine gutless worms symbiont microbial communities from Max Planck institute for Marine Microbiology, Germany - Olavius geniculatus... ... | reverse complement strand
GTAGAGAAGGGGAAGGGATGGGGAAGAGAGAGGATTTACTGAAATGATGCCAGTGATTGATCGATTGAAGCTACATTTATCAGTAACTATTCTGCTAATATTGCCGACGTTTGTGTGTTTAGTTAATTCTGTCGATCTGTTTCTATAATTTCACTGAAACTCACAAAGAGCCGTTTCAAGTTCCTTCTCTGCAGTCCACCCTTCCATTCGCAGTGCCCGGTGTCTTATACTGCATGACCAATAACCTTGGAATACACGTTCAGCTACAGATGGACCCAGCTTCCTATCAGGCATGTACCTACACTGTGTCTGCAAAAAAGTGGCTCTCTCCTAAATATTTGCAACTGGAAACCTGCATCAATGTTAATAAAAATTTGTCACATACAGTGTGACATCGATTTGAGTCGCCAATGCAAATTTTTCTAAGAATTTTGTTTTATTTAGGAGATTTTTATTCTTTTTTTCACAATGATTTCACAGATCTGTGTTTATTGGCTGATGTCATTTTTAAAACTATATTTTGTTGATAAACAAACATACATGCTGTCAAGAGAAAATCCAATATTTAACAAAAATACTCAGAATTGTAAAAAGATATGGTGGTAAGTTTCTGAGAAAAAACTAGGGCTGGACCGAGTATTCTATTTGTATTCTATTCCGCCCGAATAGTAGGCCGAATAGTGTATTCATATTTGGCTAAATAGTAGTGCAAAAATTACCAAATATGAGACTGAATATGAATAATAAGCATATGCCGTTGCCACTTGGTGCTTCTGCATATAGCCTCAAAGATAGCTGCTGTCAGCCGGCAGTCTCCATAGCATAACCGCACGCATGACGCTTCAAGGCTTTCTTTCCCTTAGCAGTTTAGTACATAGCATGTTTCGTTAGTGTCAGCAATCTTTGTTAGTATCATTCATTTAACATGAACAACACAATTAAGATGACTGACTTGGATTTTTTCACAGTATGTGTGAGCGTTAAATCCAAGGCATTGTGCATAGTGTTTGAACCTGCATCAACTATTTATAAAAAGAATTATTCTTATGCGGCCGAATAGTAAAATCTGCTATTCGATACAGCCCTAGAAAAAAACTGTTTTTTGTTTCTGTAAAAAGTTTGCTACACAAGATTGACATTGAAAACTTTTTTTGTGGACACCGTGTAGTTTTTTTGTGCTGTTGGTTGAATAGGTTTGTGTTTTATGAATATATTGCTGGTATTGGTAAAGGTTTATGAGTTTTGTTCTTTGGCTTAAGAACACTGTAGAATAGTTGATATTTTCTGTTACATTTTCCAATAAATACTGTAGAATAGTGTTCCGTTTGAGTAGTTTAAAATGCCGAAAACATACGTCACTCACAGTGCTAGTGCACTGAACATTATCAATGCCGTTTGCTATCAGAGCTGGTGAAAATTGAGTTTGTAAATGCTTATTTGTGAAGTAATTTTTTAAGAATAGTAAACCATGTTCAGAACAATAGACTATGTTCAGAAAAGTACTGGTAGAATTACTAATTATGTAGTAGTGAAATGTTCAGTTTTGTAGGAATGATTTCTAGTAAATTGACTAAAAGTAAGTGAAGAATTTCTTTAACATCTAGTTGCTTTTGCAGGTGCTGAGTAATTTGAAGATTTTGTCTACAGGATTGCTGTATCGGATTATCATTAAAAGGTAACCGGATTTTATTTGAGTTGATATAATCGTGAAACCAACAGGCAGACGCATGCTGAGATGCTTTGCTTTTAGGCAGTGTCACAGATGTTTCCTAAAATGAGCTCAAGTGAATAAAAAGTAATTAAGTAAATTATTCAGTGCAGTCTCCCGCACAGTAAAACCAAAAAATACAACATATTTAGTTCCAGTTTCGTTTAAACAAGAACGTCTTCAGTAGTCTTTCATACTGTTTAATGCTTGTGTTACTGGCAGTTTATTTCATTATTATCAATCTCTCATAGGCATCTAGTGAGCTTTAAAAGTGCCCACAAAAGTGTTTTAAGTCCTTTTGCAAGTGTGTCGTTATATGGTTTGTTGTAGCAGTTGTAGTTATTCTGAACTTGGCGTAATTTCATGAATTGCATTTTTCTGGTGCATCATGTATAGGCCTGTTACTGGAATCCAGTGGGTTGCATTATGTATGCTTGCAACAGCAGGGGCCTGCAACGGGTGAGAGCAATGCTTACTGTTTATACTGCTATTTTTGACCTACAGGGTGGGCCACAAAATGACACCATTTTCGTATTTGAGTTGCTTCTTTTTCAGATGTTTTATATGTTTATTTTTGGTTTACTCACTCATAATTTGTAGTACCGGTAATTGCTATAGTTCTGCCAGTGTAACTAAACAAGTAATGTTTTTTTGTGAATGAATTGTAATTTTATCACAGTGTTTGGATTAAATGGCTACGAATGCCACTTGGTTCACAATATGAGCATGGAGAAACTCTTGGGCTTTAAAAGAGTGAATATGTTTTGCAATAAATGAGCTCCGGTTAAGTAAGTAAGTAGTCTGGTTTTCAAAGGTCCATGGTCATACTCATGTGAGTAAAATTCAAGTAGACCTCAATCAGACATTTCACCTTGCTTATATAATATGATGATTTAAGCATTTTAAATGGGTGCCGATATTAATGTCAAAATTTTCAGAAAATTGTGCACTTTTAGGAAAATGGTTAGTTAATTTTGGTGTCCATGGATGTTTTAAGTTAAGGTCACATTGTATTGCTAGGATGATCAGCGATCTATATAACTAGCCACAAAGGTCAACTCAGCCTTTCATCCTTCTGGGGTAGGTAAATCGAGTACCAACCTGTCTAGCTGGGGTTAAGATGGGGCACATTCATCTGTAACGGGTAGCAGGTAACACTGTAATTTCATATGGCAGGTGATGCTCTGTAGATGGCTTGATAGGTTGTCGGACTTGTGATCAGAAGGCTGTGGGTTTGACTCAAAAGTCAGGTTGCTGTCAAGTGGTTATTACTTGGATGGGTGACTGTCTGTGGATTGGTAAACCATCTCGGTATATGTCCAACATTAAGGGTAGGTAAATCAAGTACAGTACCAGCGTGGCTGGCTTGTGTTAAAGCGGGGCATGTTTTTCCTGTGTCAAGTGGCAGGTGATCACATATGGCAGGTGATGCTCCGTAGCTGTGCAACCGAACTCGTTAACTTATTAACGTGAACTGTCTGTTGCAGCTATGGCGGACTAATGGCCAAGCCTGCTGCTGTATCGGCGAGTGTGATTCACGTGACTGTACTAGGCATCTGCATGATTCTGGTCTATAGCACATTGTCTGGCCTCGCTGGCGTTTACTCCGAGTATATACTTAAAGATAAATATGATGTAAGTTGACGTTTATTTTTATCGCTAGTCATTTTATTTTGCTGTAATATTTTTATTGTGGGACAAAACTGAGATGTGGTTGATCGACTGGTTGATTAACTCTTTGATCAAACAAGTGATTGATTGATTATTTTATTCATTTATTTATTTATTTTATTTATTATTTACTTATCATGTTACTTACTGATCCATTAATTGATTAGTTAGCTCGTAGATTCATCGGGGCTTTGATAATTTTTTTATGTCAGCTTTTGACGCGTAACAAACAGTCCTTTTTGTCTTGTATATTGCAGATATCAGTAGATATTATTTTGTTCATTTATTTATTTGTTTTTTTGGTTCATTCATTCATTTATTCAATGTTTATTCGTTTTTTATTTACTTATTCATTTATTGGTCTCCGTGCACACACACGTTAATTATTTGTTTACTATAAGTTTATGTTGTGTTTGATGTTTGCTGTACACATTTCAGATGTCGATTCACATTCAGAACGGTCTGCTGTATATCTATGGCATTATTCTCAACGGATCCATTTGGCTGTTTGGTGTCATGTATGAAGGTAAGTTGTCCATATCCTGCTAGAGTCTTTTTAGCCACTATTATCATTTTTATAATGTTTTTCAGAATTGTTAATGCAAGTATCACTATCACCCAGATTGGCAATACGTTAAAGTTTTGATGGAAGTACCCCCAATGCTATATGTCACCGAACGTCCTGGGACTTTTAATTTTTACGCGCGAGAGCGAGTATTAGCTATGGTAATTTTGTTCGTCTGTCCATCTGTCTGTCACGACCTGGTATCAGTTCCAGCCCACGTGAGATAGAAAGTTTGGTTTTCACATTTTTAGTATTTTGTGACAAAATTTCATGCTGCTCCATGAGGGGGTCCCCATGATCAAGGGGATGAAAGAGGGGCACCCCCTAAAAGACGTTATTTTACAGCTATTGGCTTGTATAGCATGAAAATGGTTGCAGATAGACACAGACATGCTGCTTATCATAACAAGCACTGGCGACGAGCTTTTTAGGAATGTCAACATCGATGACCTTGAATGACCTTGAACCCCCAAAAGGGGGTTTTAGTGAATTTTTTGCTATTTTGGGCTGCGACACACATTTCAAGAGTGAATTGCACCGAAATGACTGGAGATAAAGCAACCTGCGTATGAAATTTTTAGCGGTGAATGTAGATTTTAGCAGTTCGAGTCCAGACCATCTCGATTCAAAGAGGCCTGCGCACGTGGGTGTCAAAGAGGGGTACCCTTCTAAGAAGTTGTTATTTATCAGCTGTTGGCTTGTCTAGCGTGAAAATAGTTGCAGATAGGCACAGAAATGCTGCTTATCATAACAAGTGCTAGTGGTGTGCTTTTTAGTGGCATCAACATCAATGACCTTGAATGATCTTGAAACTTCCAAAATAGGGGTTTTTAGTGTTTTTTCCCGATTTTTGGCTGCAGAAGAGTGAATACCGACGAAGTGGATATAGCTAGACCAAGATTACCTGTGAATGGGAACTGCTATAGGCTCTTGCGTGTTTCGTGAGCATTAGCTTAGATTTCTTGTTTATTTTTTTGTCAAAAAGTAAGTCACGTAAATAGTTATTGCAAACAAAAGTTTTCTGAAAATGTTTGCAATACTGATGAGAGAGTGAATAGCATCAGAACGAACATCAGCAGTAGCAGTTTTTGTCAACATTGTGACATCATCTTTAGCGTTTAGTTTTTGTCAACATTGTGACATCACCTTTAGCATTTCAGTCTCATAATGTGCACTAAAAGTCTGCGATTTAGTGAGCTGTGTTTTGGTGCAGGTGAAAGTTTTGACTTGTTCAAAGGATATTCAGTTTTCACTTGGCTTCTTGTGTTAGTTCAGGTATTACTTTATGATTCATTAATACAGTGTGGGCCAATTAAAAACATGCCACTTTACTTTTGTTTATATCTTCGCCAATTATTGACTGATTTTCAAAATTCTTTCACTGGCGCACTTTGCGGACAATTTGCATTAATGTAATTGTTATACATCACACTGCACCATAAATGCATCTATACACTACCTTGCAAAATACAAATGTAAAAAAAACTTATGATAACCACAAATATTTAGGTAAACGAAAAACACTCTTCAGACCAACATTGCGGTGAATGATTGGTATCATAGTAGACTGTGTTAGACCCCAGACAGTCTAATGTCATACAGATAATTCACCGCAGTGTTGGTTTGAAGTGTTTTCTGTTTCGTTTTCCAAAATGTTAGTTTGTTATTATTATCATATACACATATTTCACTTATATTTTACGAGGTAGTGTAGAGATGCATTTGTGTTGTCATGGGATATGCAATCATCACTTTATTGCCAATTTTTCGTAGAGTGTGCCAGTGAAAGAATTTTGAAAATCAGTCAATAATTAGCGAAGATATAAACAAAAGTAAAGTGGCACGTTTTTTACTGCCCAACCCTGTATATCTAACATTTATCGTATTTTATTAATTTATTAATCTACACTTGCTTGCTTGTTGTTGTTGTTGCACTGGTGGTGATATTTAATCTTCACTTATCTTCTTATCTTATTCTTATGTATTTGCTTTACAATGTGTTGCTAGTGCGAGTGACTTCTTTCAGTTGTAGTTGTGGCAGTGATAATGGTAGTTAGGGTTTCCATTCCTGGGCACCCGTTTTCCGGGCGCCCGGGATTCTCACCAATTTTTCATTTTCATTTTCCCAGGAATGGAACAGCTGGATTCCCGGAGAAAATAGGAATGCGAAAACCGCTGTAAAGGCCGTAAAATAACCGCAGGCAGAAAGATGGACAACGATGTTTCATTGGGGCACCGCTCACGCTGCATCTAATGCTGCGTGGCGGGCGGGATGTGTGGGAGGCGCGGACTGGCTGCTGCTCCAGCTCTAGCTCCAGCTCCAGGATGACTACTTTAGGGCACGGGGCTGTCCAGCAGCAGCAGCAGCCAGCCCCTGTCTCCCGCTCGGTGGCTCGGTGGACTGGACACTGACAATGGTCAGCAGTGTGCTTATTAGTCACTCAAATCAGCCTCAGTTGTCTTTCTAGGCTCCCAGCGCGCTTGTATCTGCATTATCACCCACATGTCAAAGCTGTATCTTTTTAATCAGACTATTGGTGTTAAGTACTACGGTTGTCAGTAGACATTGTGCATCGTGACGTGAGAGTTTTTTAGTTTATACGTTGCGAGCTTGCGAACTGTGATATGGCTGAATTTGTTGAATACAAGACAGACATATATGCAAGGTGTGAATTGTGATGCTTTACCCTGACGACAATATATTGCATGGGAGTGTTACGTTTTATATAATTTGTAGCATTAAGCCTACACATTTATAACAACTGACTGGATTTAGTAGCAACGGATTCCCGGGAAAGCCGGGAACTACTTTTCCCATTCCCGAATTCCCAAGAATGAAAATGACCCCACGGGAATGGAAACCCTAATGGTAGTTGTTGTTGTTATTGTAGTAGTTGCTGCTGTTCTTGTTGTTTTAGTTGTCGTTGTTTTGTTGTAGTTTTAATGGTATTAGTAGTTGTTGTAGTTCTAGTAGTTGTAGTAATAGTTGTTGTTGTTTTCTGGTAGGCTCTGATTGGTCTGATAATGTCGGCGGTGATGAAGCACGCCAGTAACATCACTCGTCTATTTCTTATATCGTGTGCTGTGCTCGTAGCCACAACTCTCTCAGTGCTGATCTTCAGTCTTCAACTCAACGTCTATTTCTGCATCGCCTTTCTACTCGTCATCATTGCAGTGTTTCTATACTACAGGACTTAGCAGTCACCAGACATCGCAAACCTCTGATATACAGATTTCAGTTCTGGAATCTCAAATGGATTTGGGCTGTTTTAGCCGATCCCTAATCTCTGGATTGGTGGCGTCCCAATCCTGGGGATTTCGGGATTACAAAACAGTCGCATAAATTTGTAATTTGCTAGCGATAGCAATCCCGGGATCTCGAATCCCGAGATCTGGGCTGTTTTGGCCCATCCAGAATCTCCTGATCGGCGGCATCCTAATGCTGGAATTTTGAAATTATGGAAAAAGTTGCAAACACAACAGTACGTTTTTGAGTGTCGGACGATAAAATAACAATTTCAGCCCATCTCTTTGTGGAAGAGTTCACTGTAAGTTGCATTCTGACAGTGTCAGTCACTCCCAACACCTACGTGTAGGAGGGTACTGCATTTTATGCATGAAACAGGTCTAGTAGGTCTACTATAGTGATACTAAGTGACGATTATGTAAGTCTAATTTCGATATGGGATCCCGGGATTATAAATTTTCTAATCCCAGATTCCGTGATTGAGAAATCAATCCTGGGATTGCAATCGCTACTCTAGTGGGATTCGTGCTGCCACTTAGCGAATGCAGTGGACTCAGTACTTACTGAGTTTAGATCCTCGAGTACATACCTGGAAAATCCAGTGGGATTTGTTGGGTAAACCCAGCTTTAAAAACACACTCAAATTACCCACCCTGAACTTAGTCCAGTTTTAGTTTCTTGTTCCATATTTTTCTTACGTTAAAGTTCTTGAAACTGCTAAGCATAGGAATATTAGCAAAGTTTGCGATATATATTTGACCTGGACTGTGTCTAAAGGAGCACAAAGAGCAATGTAGCTGAACTGAATTGAGTGGAACTGACCAATAACCAATGGGCAAGTTCAGTGCATTCGGTTTACTTACGTTGCTCTGTATGCGCTGTAACAGTGTTTGTTCTGATAAATGTCTCTGTCTTATGGTCTTGGGGTTTTAACTCCAAAACAAAATGGTGCAGGAAAATTAGACTGTGTTTGAATGTTTCCCATTGCAGGAGAAACTTGTGTGTCAATTTTTGGCCTGAATAGTGACGGAATTTCCGTATAATTTGTGTTCACTAGGGTAACATAATTTTTCCAGTTTGTACTGTGCATATTTTGCGCTGATTTCTCTACACAATCTGAGTTTATTCGTGGCCGGCCAAGCCCATTTTTGTTGCCGTACTGCCACCATCTAAATCAAACTACTCGAGTGCTTTACAGTGTCGGTTGTTTGTGTGTCGCAGTGGTTTAATTTAATGCATCTGTCGATTTAATTTGGTGTAATTTTGTACGTTTGTTGTTGTGTTTTTTAGTCTGTTATGTTAGCGGTGCTAGATATTACTTACAAGCGTATGTTGTAGGTATATTTTGGAATCAAGGCTGTGGTTGTTCCTTAATTGTAACAAGAAAAAACAAGAAATTTGAGCTAGTGCTCACGGGACGCGCGAAAGCCTATAGCAGTTCCTGCCCGCAGGCAGTCACCCATCGCAGTACTAACCGGGCCCGGTGTAGAGTAACTTCGTTTCAGCCGAAACGCGTTACCAACGACGCCACGCCACCAATGCCAGTACCATGGCGCCGCCTTGTGAATGATTTTGTGTCGCAGTTCGAAATCGCTCAAAAAATCCATAAAAATCCCTATTTTGGCGTTCAAGGTCATCCAAGGTCATTGGATTCGGCGCCAATCGAAAGCCAGTATACAATTTCCTATTAGTGATTAATAGTAACCTAGGGCTTATCTCGCACCATTACTGAGATACAGCAAGTTATAGGCCAAAAATCGCAAATTTTGACCACCCCGCTCTCATTTAGCGACCTCGTTCGAGGTGACTCCCTTCGAATTTATAAAAAAGCTTTACGCTTCCTAAAACTAGAGTCTTCCAGGCAGCCGACGGTGAAGATTTGGAGATCCTAGCTTGGACCGTTTTGCCTGATCCGCCCTTGTGACAGACGGACAGAATTGCGATGGCTAAGACACGCTGAAAGCATAGCTGCTTTCGCGCGTGAAAACTATAGCTTGTAATCATTTGGTTAATTTTTTTTCATCAGTCATAACTTCACAGAAATAACAATTAATTCCTTGTTAATTTCGACTAAAGGTTGAAGTGTTAGTTGCCAAAGAAAACTTGTTTAGCATATCTTGTAGTTGTTGAGCTATAAGCTCTCATAGGCGAATTAAAATGCAAGACCAAAATGTTGATTTTTGTGGCAAAGCACATTATTTTGATGATTTTAGATGCTTGACATGATTTTGTCGTGTGTGCTTTGTAATGTTTTTATTTTTGTGACTTTAATCAAAATTTTAATCATTAATTTTTTGTTAATTGTTAAAAATTAATTTAGTTGTTAATTTCTGAACCTCCACATAATTTTTTTGTATCTGTTCTGTTTTCGGATAACCAGATTTAAAACATTTTATTATGCTATGATTATAAGGTTCCATGACACTTCATCGCGCAACACTTAATCGGCGACAGTTTATCGCAACGACAGTTAATAGCGTGACAGTTAATCAGGCCTAATGATAAAATGCCAAAAACTTAATGACAGAACATTTTGACATCGACAAACAATTATTCTTTTCAAACTAAAGCAAAAATTACTCTGGTGTAGACATATTATTCAAGTAGTGTTCGTATAACGTACTTATTAGTTAGAATACAACACATAGCACGAATGCACTCTATTATGCTCAGTAAACACGATCGTTTCATGCGTGCGACAAGTTCGCGATGGAACACAGGTAGATCAGTACTTCAATGCGACCATACGCTCTAACGGCTCGAGTCACACGGTCATTGGGGCGACTGAAAACGCGAGACTGGAAAACCCGGCACCAACTCGCAGGTGTAGAAAACGAAGGAATAAATTGTATGGACAGCCAATGGGACAATTTTTGCAATTTATTGAAATAGCAGTAAGTCTTATATTGTAATTCATATTTGTAATATAATTAGCAAAGCAATCGCAACTGTCAGTATATTCCGTACCGGCAGAAACATTTAAAAGTCGTTTAATTGAACAATGACAAACAAGTAATTTGAGCAAAGCTCATGAGACGCGTGACAGCCTTAGCAGTTATTATTCGCAGGTTGT
>Ga0056128_1012715_pt1 | contig 10265 bp, 8 predicted proteins | sample WorMetLIZISLAND2_FD_71113 | JGI IMG/M metagenome (GOLD analysis project Ga0056128, IMG submission 71113) | Marine gutless worms symbiont microbial communities from Max Planck institute for Marine Microbiology, Germany - Olavius geniculatus... ... | reverse complement strand
CTTTTTAAATTTATCAAGATCGATGACCTTGAATGACCTTGAACCCTAAAAATTTTGATTTAACGTGATTTTTTGGCGATTTTTGGCTGCAAAAGAGTGAATTACGACGAAATGGATGGATATAGACTACGATTAACTGCGAACAGGAACTGCTATAGGCTTTTGCGCGTCTCGTGAGCTTTGCTCAAATTACTTGTACATTCCGCAATACAATACAGCGTACAGCGCTCTCACGGCCCCGGCAGCCAGAGAATGTGTATCGTGCTATATACACCAGATGAGCTTAATATCCCGTTTACACGATCGAGCAAACATCGAGCTGGCTCGTCCAGCTAACACAGCAGCTCGTCGAGCCAGCTTGATCGTGTAATGGGAGTATAATGCAGCAACATAAGCAACAAATAGGCCACCACAGGCCAGCAAAGTTGCGCTGCCGTCCAACATTCTCTGGTCCGTAAAGGATCCTTTTTGTGGGGCCCCTCTTTGACCGAATATGCCCAAAACCGCCTCAGAAGATGTCGGCTATACTGACAAGTGCGTGTGTAAGTGCGTGTTTTAGACGGACCTTGAGAAAGAGTGTCTGCACAGTGGCGCAGTCTTTGCCGGTCTCCTCGTCGTTGGGCGAGTAGACGAGTTGTTTTGCGGAGATGCGGTGGTAGGCGATGCGCTTGTTGTTCTGCAGCAGCCACAGGAAGACGTCGGGCAGAGTGTGCTGCGGCTCCTGCGAGATCTGACGCAGCTTTGCCAGCATCGTCATCACCGACTTGAGTCTTTCCTTTACGTTCGTCCTGTAGACGATCACTCGCAGAGACCTGGCCAGCGTGCCTATCTGATCCTGTATACAGCCATTGTTCATATACATATCAGTTAATTATTTATGAGCCGACGCATGCGTTACACAATATGAATTCATTGCTGTAAACGGCCAAACTACGACTTCTGCATTTTGCAGTGTAGTGCAGCAACATTACTAAGATGAGGTGGCCAAACGTATCGACACACGGGGTTGATGATGATTAGTCTGTTGACTGTATCGTCGTGGCACAAAGAACGCCGCGCCGATCTGGTCAATAATTCTATAGCTACAAGCGGTAAAACAAAGCGGCCTTGTTTTTTTCTGAGCTACTCTGTGTATCGAAGAATCACCAGTACCGATAAAACAATACTTCGTCAGTAGAACACTAAACCGCGGGCGCTTGTAAAATCCATCCGCCGGATTTCGGCTAACTGATAATCTTAATTGTTGAGATCTCAAGCTTAGCCAGCATTTATCGGTGTTGGTGTTTGAGACGGCGGTTATAATTATCACAAGACCGATCTCACTCCGGCCTCGGTTTTGGTCTCGGTCTTATGCTTGTGGTCGTTTCTCCTTTTGACGTTCCGCTTCCAAAATGTTTCGCTCCTGTAGCTTAGGCGTTTCGCTCAGTAAAAAATTGCGGGCAGCGAAAACGACGGCGAAGTCTTTGTCTTCCTCGTCCGGTTTATTCGCTGTCCACTCATATTCACCGTCGTCTGCATTATTTTTGGCGTGCGAAAATAAAACCGCGAAACATAAAAAGAGTGAACGGTCAGAAACATTTTACGCGTGAAAGCAGCTACTGCTTTCAGCGCGTCTTAGCCATCGCAATTCTGTCTGTCTGTCCGTCCGTCACACGGGTGGATCAGTCAAAAACGGTGAAAGCTAGGATCACAAAATCTTCAACGTCAACTGCCTGGAAGACTCTAGTTTCAGGAGCCGTAAAGCTTTTCCATAAATTCGAAGGCAGTCATCCCGAACGAGGGTGCTAAATGAGAGGGGGTGGTCAAAATTTGCGATTTTTAGCCAGTAAGTCGCTGTATCTCAGTAACGGTGCGAGATAGGGCCTAGGTTACTATTAATCACTAATAGGAAGTCGTACACTGACTCTTGATCGGCGCTGAATTCAATGACCTTGAATGACCTTGAACGCCAAAATAGGGGGTTTTATGGATTTTTGGCGATTTTTGGCTGCGACACAAGTCTATATCATTCACAAGGTGGCGCCACGCTACTATCGTTATGTGATCCAAATAGAAAATTCAACATTTGTATATTAACTTAGCGTGAACACCCTAATTTTCAGCTACAATACTGAACCGGAACTGCTATAGGCTTTCGCGCGTCTCGTGAGCATTAGCTCAAATTTCTTGTTGGTCTTGGTCTTGATCTTGACATTTTAGTCGTGTTTCCATCCCCTGTAGGGCTATTTGCAAAGCTGTATAGAATGCTATGTATAGCTCTACGTACGATCTCTCGCTGGCACATCTTGAGTCGTTCGATGTCGAGCCGCGTTCTGCCGGTGGTGGCGCCACTGCGACCCTGGTTCAGTGTCAAGTAGCGACTACAAGCGGTGCCGAGGTCACTGAGTACTTCACGTAGACGGCGGTCCGACTGAGGTCGCTCCGACTGTATCATCTCGTTCACGTCCGCTATTCCTTCTTCCTGTCAACAAATTAACAGCGATGGGTTCGAACTTCGAAGCCAGCATTTTCAAGGCCAAAACCAGTAATCTTCGAAGCCAAAGCCGAATACAGTAGTCTTGACGATCCCTCCCATTCCTGTCAATCAATCAATCAATCACATGCAGCTACTGTTGTCAGTTGAAAAATTGTCCGAAAATTACCGCCAGAATTTCTCCGCAGAGATTTCCAAATGAATTGCAGACATTCTCCGGAAAAAAATCTAACAATACAAAAAATGTCATAGTTAAAAATTTACACAATCTGGGTAAATAAATGACAGATAATACGTGTTCGTGTGACTTAGTGAATTGTGTTGAATGCTGCTCATGCTACAGCACTTTTCGTTCCAGAGAGAGTAGCCTAGGCCTATATTTTCAATTATTTTGTGCTAAAAGATAGAGAATGCTTTCATACAAGTTTCTCGGCTATCTTCTCTATGATGTTTGCGTTGTAGATGCGTCGTCGGTGGTCTTCGAATGTGCCTTTGACCCACATGCACGGCTTCTCGTTCAGTCGCAAGTAGTAATAGCATCTACCGAAACACGCATCACGTCATATAGTCATGAAACCGATATTCAGTCACGTTCTCGCGAGAACACAAATAATTGGCACGGGACTCAAACCTCTCTCTCAATCGCGTTCACGCAACTTCGTTTCGAAGAATAACAATTAAGGCCGCCGCCGGCGCTCACGCGTGAAATCAGACATTTACAAACCTAGTTTTCAAACCAACGCAAAAATGACGCAAAACTACTGGTTTAACGTATAAAACACACGCTAAACATAGTAGGTGGTTAGTAGTTACAATTAAAACAATAGATCATGTGCGATCGTGGATGTAGGCCTACGCACACTGCCTCAGTCATCTGTGATCGCAGATCTGTCGACATCGACGGCTCAGTACACCAGATCATTTACCGAAACGCGGTGACTATATATCCGGCGGCCGGATAAATAGCCGGCCCGAGTATGAACAGCCGCTAGGTTATTGATACGGCTGCCGGACAAATGTCCCTGTGCTTTACAGACAACTGTTTTATCGCGAACTCAAGAAGCGTCTCTGCCTAGAAACAGCCACAACGGAGTTCGACAAAAACACGACAGCTCCAAAATGTTTTCGATTTCTGTAAGTAGGCCGATAGTAAAAAATCGATGTTTTTGAGACGATTGCTACGACATTTGGCATCATCATTGTTACAGCACTGATGTGGTGCGTACGGACCTGTCGTTAGTGAGCGGCTGCGAGGCATCAGTGATGCTGTGCCAGTCTTCGTCAGTCGCTTCACTGTCCTCGTCTTTGCCGTCATCAGCTGGTGCAGTCATCAACGGCGCCTCATCATCAGCCTCTGCCGCAGCAGCAGCAGCAGCGTCCGCCGCGCTCCTGGTCGGGTCATTGCGTCCGTCCAGCATGTTGCCGTAGTTTCCTGTACCGCATCCACAAGGTAAAGCTATTCCATACTCGATGCGGGCAGGGGCCGGAGCTGATCCCGGTCTTTAGGCAGCTTGCACGCAGATGACGTAGTCATAAACCCGGTGGTAGGCTGCCATTACTTTCCACCAGGCCCGCTGTTACCTTTCCAGCTAGAGAACGTCACCGCTCTTTGACTGGTACCAAATTGTACTGCAAATTATACTTTGTTTACACGAGGAAGTATCCGTGAAGCAAACATGAAGCAAACGTATTCAAGACACACGTGCACGACGTGGGCTCTAAGTTTGCTTCATGTTCGCTTCGTGTTTGCTTCATCGTGTAAACGGGATATTACTGACAGAGGCACATGTTTGTGAACAACTTGCTCAGAGTTGTTACCTTGCAGTGCACCGGGTTGGAATCGAACGGGGAACCTTGCGGTCACCAGTACGGCACCCTACTTTACACTACTAAGACATACACAGTCGGCAATAAATGGGTCGACGAATAATGAGTCAAATTGGTCATTTTTAGTGGGTCTTTACATGGGTCAAGCGTCATCGCATTTTGACCTGTGAGCCCCCATTGTTTCAGAGCCGCAGTAAGTAAGTAACTAAACAAGGACGATTATAGTATTCTAAGCAACAAGCGTCATTGCGCGAGAACAGGAGGTCATAGTAAAGTACACACGTAAGCTGACCTACTTTTCGCAATAAATATTCGCGATTGATTTGGCGAAGTTAGCTAACAGTGATATTTCATCATTTAGTGACTGAGCATAAGACGGAAGAATGCAGACGACACGGCGTGACTGACCTATGGACAGTTCAAACTTGATCGGCTTCTCGCTGAGTTTTCTGTCGATCATGCTAACGTCCAGAATCGTTCCAAACAAAAAGAACTCTTCCATTCGACCGACAAGATTCTGGCAACAACACATTAACCTCACACAATAACTGCCATCGTCTTCGCTCAGACGATCCTCACGGCTGTGAGACGTCTGAAAATTTAAACCCTGTTAGATGCTCAGAAAATGGGTTAAAACGTTAAAAGGGGTCTGTTTTTTGCAACGGAGCTCGCCAGAAATAAGCCTTGTAACTCGTTAAAAGCAATCTGGACTCCGACAAAAAACAAACCGGCTCTAAAATTGTAAACGAGATTTCCGAAATAGGCCTAAGCATGGTTGTTTCCGTTGTTTGTGACTTTTTGTGACTAAACATATATATTATCGAAAAAAATCAACGACGATGATCGTGATGGTTTGGTGTATTTGGTTATTAGTATGCCGTTTATCTCCCTCTTCGTGTCGTCGCTGTCAATAGTGACGTAGTGACGTAATAAAGAATGAACAGACTGACACTGGCGAGCGGCAGCGTCGACTCGACTTCAACGGCCGGAGGTCCAACGTCAGGACCGTCAAGTATCTCAGTGGCCAGCGAGACGAGCAGTCGACCTCGGTACGAGACGCCCTCGTCGAGACCTTCGTTCAAGTGAGAGTGCTCCTCCAGCAGACTGTAGTTACGCGTAGACCCGTACAGATTAATCCAGCTCGGCCCGTACGTCGGCAGAAAACCTACCGTATATACCACATTTTCATTTTGCTCGAGGCTTAGACTATGGGGTGTTTACACGATCCAGCAAACGTCCAGCATTAGCAAGTGTATTTTGAATACATTTGCTGGAAGTTTGCTGGACGTTTTCTGGACGTTTGCTGGATCGTGTAAACACCCTATTAGTTTCAGACAGCATGACGGTTTGCCCCGTTTACGGCGTCTACAGAGCTCAGCATCTTCAGATGGTTATTTCTCAGCAACTGAGCATCGGATCTACTTTCTGTTTGTTTCTAGGCTATGGTGTTCAAATCCAACGGTCACGTAACCGATGACGTCAAGTGACCCCAATAAATCAAGCTCATGGTCTTAATATCTTTGAGGCCGCATATCTCTATAACCGTGCAAGATTGGCACGATGGTTACTGTTGCCCCGGGAACGCTAAATTTCACAGTAGTTCTGGTTTTCTATGCTTTAGAAGCCCGTATAAAACAGACAAGAGAGACGACTTCAAAATAAAAAAAAACTGTTAATTCATCTGACAAAAATTATAGCAGCAGCAGCAGCAGCCGAGCGTCAACCTTTCTCTCCATCGTTTGATATTTTCGACAGGTCGATGAAGTGCGTTCCTATGACGTCACCATTGACGCTGTCGTTGTCGCGAAGCTGTATCTTAATGCGGCGACACAGAGGAGGAAACATTTCGGTGAAGACGATCTGCTCGTTCCACACCGGCTCATAGCTGTTCTTGCGCACTGATGTCTTGCCCTGAGCACGCAAATCAGTAAGTAACAGAGAGCGCTGAAATTGACGAACATGAAAATGTAAGACATTATTTAAGTGGCCAAATAAACCTAGATTGAGTAAACCTCGATTTATCATTGCTTTCATTGTAGCCGTTTACTTCTCCAATTTGATATATTAAAGTTGGGTTTCAATAATCGAATATGCATTTGAATTATTCTATATAGGCCTAATAATATACAATTTATCTTGCTGTTATGACTTGTGTTCTGGCGTTGTTTTGAAAAGAAGTGCACATAGCATTGTAATGTTATCTATTTTCAAACGATATATTTCTTGTCCTTCAATTTCGTGTCCGTCATTTTTCTGTCAACCTTCATGCCCGGTTTTTGAAATGAGGGGTAAACCAGGGGTAACTCGCCGAAAGTTAACCCCACATCATCGGAGAGTTACCCCAGGGGTAAACCAGGGGCAAAACTCGAAACAAGCAAAATGGGTCACTTCGACTACTTCGATGACGATTCGTTAATCTGTTCGGCTGTCTAGTAATATTAATAGCAAGTTTCCAGTTGCAACAAGTGTTTTGGTGAAGTTGATAATGAAACATAAATATTTTGTGCAACATCATTATTTTAAAATGACGTTTAACAATATGCTTTTATGCTAATTTCGTTTAACATCATTTTTCTTCTGCATCATAACTGAGAGTGCTATAGGCCTAATGCCTGCAAAAACATTTTATGGTCAGCGAATTGTTGCTTGCAATGTTTAAGTGTAGGCCAATTGGAGCCATTTTCTAAGTGGCAGCGCTAAAAACGACCAAATGATTAAATATGTGATAAATCAACTCAGCATTTCGCCAAGTCACGTGGTCGCTATCGACTAATCAGACGCCGGTTTACAAAGATTGCGGAGTTTCCCCGAGTTTACTAACCCCGGGTTACCCCTCGTTGCAAAACGCAAAAAATGCACCGAGATTTAACCCCGATGTAACCCTTCAAATTCGGCTTAGATATGCCTAATCCGAGTTTTACCCCGCGTTTCAATAACCGGGCATCAGTAAGGTTTCCACCACGTCGCGCGCCGTTTAATGCCGTGTCTACACGCATCGATTTCCCAGCCCGATGTGTTGTCCGACGTCGCAGAGCCTTCCGAAGTTTAAAATCCTCGTCCGATGAAATGTGCATGCGCATTTTTTCAGATTTCTTCGGAGGAGGTTTTTGCCTGCCAGCCAAAAATGCCCATCAGAACCTCGTACGAAAAAATCGTCCGTGTCGTCCGACGTGTTCGATTTCCCCGTCCGAAAAGCTCGGAAAACACCTCGATCGAGAAAATCGCTGCGTGTAGCCACAGCTTAATTCTTAAATCCAACAACGTCGTGTCTTAAGAAAGTAAAGGGAGGGAGAAAGTTGCAATTTTTCGACAGACAGTTGCATATTTTGCTCAAATTTTCAGAAGTTTAATTTTGTCTCCAAATTCTAGCAAATTGGTGGGGGATTATCAGCATCATTTTGTTTTCTTTTTGGAAGCAGGAAGCATCAGAAAAATACAGTACCAAAACGTATTTTGAAATAACGCCATTTTATTGTTTAGATTTTTTATCGCAGACATTGTTTTTATTTTGTTACTAAACGAAAGCGATAAATGATTGATTAAAAGATTGATTCGTTGATTAACTGATAGTATGGTATACAATTAATTACAATTAATTAACTAATCAATCACATTACGATATACTGTGGATGGTTAACACCTGGTGTCCGGCGAAGGAGACGACGACGTAAGGGTCGACGAGATCTTTGGACTCTCCCGTGAAAGCTTTCTTGACGTTTGCCATCAGTCCGATCACCATTTTGGGCAGACCTTCGGCCTTGTAGACACGAACGTAGAACCGTGCCTTCTGCCGGTCTGCCGACACGTTGTCAGGTAACAACAAGTTGCTGCAAACACGTCAGTCGCTAGCATCAAAAACGTCCGCACTACAGTCTAATTATTGTAGTCTATATCTTGCTCCTCGTGTCCTGGAAAACGTTCACACAGATTCCGGTTTTTTTACGTTTGTTTGTTTGTTTTCCACTCAAAAGCTCGTACGGAAGAGGGGAAAAAGCAGCCAAATACACGTTACTTTGCACGACATAAAAAATTTTTAAAAATCTTTTATTTTGTTCTCTGCTAATAATATATTACTAAGCCTCAGTAAGATTTCTAGCGTTTTTATGTTGTGATCGTCAACTGCATTTTATCCGCATTTTATGTGACATTTGTATTGTATTACATTTTTACATTGTCTGTATTGACACAATCCAACGTTTTCTTTCGGCTCCAACACAAAAAAAATTAAAAATTAAATTACACAAACAGGCATAATGCACTGATTAATATATCGCCATAGCGTTGTAGCTTTGTGGTCAGCTGTAAGCAAGGGTGTGAACAGATAAGTTTTCAGTTTACATTTAGAATTTTTAGTACAGTCAAATAGTTGGTGTTAAGGTCATTCACAGGCAGAAAACTAACTCCATGTTGACGATATAACACAGCTGACGATTAAGTAATCTTTACATTGGCTCAGTTTTTGACTGAAAACTGAAAACGATAAACAAAAAAATTAAATATAGTTCTCTGTGTCGACCTGGAAACAAATAATGATCTACAGCTCTGTGTGAATTTAATTAGCAACATTTTGCACCTTACTTGCATACAGCTTATGATGTTCGTGTGACACCTAGTGTTAATAAATTTAAATTTACTTGTTACTTACGCTTCGATATCGTCTTCGTCTTTGTGCGTTTTCTGCGGTGCCTTTAACACAAACAGCAATGTGGTTTATAATTTTAATGCACAAACAGTTCAGAGAACAGAACGCCATCTAATGTTAGCACACATACACGCAACCTACAAATGTGACCACGTTCTTTTCAAGTTGTCCAGATCCTATCTAAGACCGAAATGTTAAGTCACTAAAATGATTGGCATGGTGAAGTGGTCAACACGCTTTGTCCGATCAGTGTAGTTGCCTATACGTCAAGCCCGGTTTAAAAATTATTACAGCTTGGATATGTTGCTACACTACCTTGCAAACGCGACTGGTGAGTGGTACACTGCTTCATCGTTTTAGCCAGAGTAAAATACAGTAAGCACACTTTTAGGCAAAACGGTAGAAAAAAACTTAATAAAAGTAGGATAAAAACTACAACAACGGCACTTTCACACAAGCCCGTCGGCGTCGAGAGCCACAGTGGTAATTTAAAAAAAAAATTTTCTGTTGAAAATAGTGCATTCTAGTGTATTTTATATTTCAGAGTGACGGCGGCCCCCAAACGTCGCGGGGCCCGGGGTAGCTTACCCCTACCCCACTTTTTCAACGGGCATGCTTCTACAACACGGGACAAAAAGTCGATTTCGCGTTGAATTAGTTGTAGTACCGCAAAAATATTTAAATAGAACGCGACAAAGAGTGCTTGTTTAAGACTACGATACACAGACAACAGCGTCCTGGGTATAGCAGATGGAAATGCGGCAAGTAGCGATTTTCCGATAAACGGCAGAAAATTGAAGATAGAAAATAGTGCTCACAATTTTAATTTTACCTGTAGGTTCTTCAAAATTGGGGACTTTAAGCCCGGAATCATTTATTTTTGAGCGGAAATTTTTTGGACGAAAAACATTTTCTCATAACGATTGTGAAAAGGAAGCAATTGCGCCAGCATTATATACCTTGACGTTGTCTCCCTTGCCGATGACTGCGATGTCGCACTTGAGGTAGCCTTTAGGACCGCTGTTGATATCATCCGGATCGGTCAACATCGCCCACTTGTGATAGAACTGGTGATCTGCGCCAGCAAAGTTCTCACAACTCAACGACACTATCAAACAAGTAGGTACATCAGGGGTGTAGCCAGGGGATGTTGGAGCAACCTGCAACCGTAAACTTTTCCCTGCCGCCCAGCTTCAGTTGCAAATGCAAGTCGTGAAGTAAAACTAACTCAATTTATACTCGTTATGTCGTGGCTACACGCACCGATTTCTTTGTCCGAAACGTTGTCCGACGTCGCCGAGCCTTCCGAGGTTTAAAAATCTC
>Ga0056128_1012712_pt1 | contig 10267 bp, 5 predicted proteins | sample WorMetLIZISLAND2_FD_71113 | JGI IMG/M metagenome (GOLD analysis project Ga0056128, IMG submission 71113) | Marine gutless worms symbiont microbial communities from Max Planck institute for Marine Microbiology, Germany - Olavius geniculatus... ... | reverse complement strand
ATCTCCGAGATGCGTCGGCCGATCGGCGCGAAATTTTGCATGCTGGTCAGTACTAGGCCGAATTTTATAATGCCGGTCCAAAATTTCGGGGGGCCCACCGCAAAATAAATTTTAGAGGCCAAAAACATGCAAAATTTGGCGCGATTTCGGACGACTTCGAAGTTCGGCGGCGAATATCTCTGAAACGGATGAAGATATTTAAAATCGGATAAATATTTTATCTATCGCGATTCCTCCGGCGTTAGGCGAAACAAATCTGGTGAAGTTTGATCCAGTAACCTTGGAGATCTCGATATGGAATCATACCCACCCAAAGCGCATTTTCGGAAGACCATATTTTGGCCCCTAGGGGATGCTGCGCCCCTCAAATTTTTAGACGCGCTAGAGAATGACCAAATCTTATTAGCGCACCCCACCGGGGACGGGGACCCTTTTTTTACAATTTTTAGCTGTCCCCCAATCGGACTTAGGGCGCCGGGCGGACTCACGTTGAGCTTTGCTTCAAATTTCTAGTTGTTGTTTTTTTGCTTTCTGCCTTCGTGTTAGCGCTGCGCGTACTGTACTCACGCCTTCCCTTTTGTTCGTGGTGGTAGTTGCTGGAGTCAGTGGAGTGCCTTGAAAGTAATCTAATAACGCATTATAAATTTTGTATGATTTTGACGGCTCGTGTGTCGCAGAAGTTGACTTTCTGTTGCGCCTGTGTGTCTGGAGCTTGCACTGTCAATGGATCTAAGAGTTATCGTTAGGGATTAAGATCAGTCCTGATCTGAGGTTTTAAGGAAAAAAAATTTCAATGAGAGCGTGCGTGGCGGATAATTTTATGTAAATCGGATTTGTTAACATAAACATCTCGCCAAGGTTGTTAAAATAGTCTCATTGTTGCCATAATCCATAACCTTCTTCTTTATTCAGACACCGGGTGACTTCACTTGTTGACTTAGACTTTCGCGTTGCGGAAACTTAGGCGCGTACTGAGCGACGCAACTGAACTGAACTGACACGGTTTAGTTTTTATCGAACTGACCAACGGACAAGCAGGGCGAGCTTGTTGGTCATTGGTTGACACGTACGTGAGCGTAGTCACGTAGGCCACCGACGCCGTAAGACGGTGTCTACCGTAATGCATTACTGCTTGCCCATTGGTCAGCTCGTCAAACGCTAAACCATGTCAGTTCAGTTACGTCTGTATGCACCTGAAGGCCACTCTCTCTATACACTTTGTTTCATAAAAAAGATCCCTTTTTGTTTCTTCACAAGTCACTCAAATGATGATAAATTTAAATGAAATTTTTACCAGTTGTAGCTGAAGAAATACTAATTCAAAATATTTTAACAAAGTATGGCAGTTGATTAAATATTAACAGCACCAGTTGAGACTAGCAAGTTTGTACCCGTGACACATTATGACGTCAGCGTTACATCCCGACTAGCAAAGAATATTTAATAAACTGCGATATTTTGTTATAATAGTTTGAATTAGTATTTCTTTAGCTACAGCTGGTAAAAATTTCATGTAAATTTATCATTTGAGTGAGTTATGAGAAAAACAAAAAGGGGTCCTTTTTATGAAACACCGTGTATCTTTTTATGTATAAAGAATTCTGGGAGTCTTGGCTGCAGTTCATTGCTGATTGCAGCGTGGACCGGAGACTACATGACCGGAAGTTAACTACAGTCAGTCGACTGACACGCACCGTTCCCGGAAATTACCGACGTCCACGTGACCAGTTCCGTCCTTCCGTCCGTCCGTTCATCCGTCAGCAAGCGTCCGTCGGTCAGTCACACATGCAGTCATCAAGTCCACGCTCCACGTTGTAGAGCCGACTATCTCAGCAGACGTCTTTCCGCCTTTCTGGCCGGACTCAACTGTCTGGAACTCATTGCCCCAAGGACCCTTGGGATTCGCAGCTCCTCGTTGTGCGCGTATACGGACGGCCACTGAAGACATTTTTATTGTCGCGGTATACCATTAATTCTATGGGAAGAAGACGGACTGCAGAGATGGTATGGGCGACGTGATAGGAAATAGCGTCTATTGATATGACGAAAGCAACTGATAGCGATAGTGCTTCGCCAAGAGTCTGTCATAAACCTGCATGGGGAATAGGGAAAATGGCTTAGTAGCCTACTTCCTGAAAGTCTTGCGTTCTTCTTCTCCTTATCAGGCATATCTTTGAACCCGAAGCCGTCTCACGTTATAAAAGTGTGTGACTGTATGCCTGTGCATTATATCCTGTATGGTTATTGTCAACATCCGGCTGTATGTATAGGCAGAACTCAGCATACGTTTTATGTACTACAGCCATACGCGCCCTCTGCCCCGCTATCTCGTGCTATGCGCTGGTTTCACGTGACTTACCGTGTATATCCGTTAATTCCTCGCTGTGAAATAATGTTGTAACATTATCGTTAGCCTATAATTGCTTGTATCATGATTTTGGCTTACGTAGTCCCATTGCACCTATATTATAGCTCGGGTGATTGTGATATATTTTAATATATTCATCGTGGCCGCAGATCTTTGAAAGTTCTTGAATAGTCTGAGAAGTCGTAGAATTTGTTTGCCTCAAAACTTGGGCCACTCTGTATATTGTCGTGATCTAGGTTATTATTTTATTATTTTTGCTGTATTTCTTTTTTTTTGTTAAAAAAGCTGAACCTGGAACAGCTGACGGTTTTATTCAAACCGAGAAGTAGATCGCCCCTTCGAGCGATTCAAACGTGCACATTTAAGGATATTTTTCTTCTTAGTGTCTTTATAATATGCTGCCGTTGGGGCTTGCCTGTGATGTCTTAATGTTATAACTCATTACATTACGTGTCGCCGGCGCACTGCTGTAATGTTAATGTAACTCTTTCAGTATTAACGACCACGGTGCACTTCGCTCAGGGCTGTTTGAAGTCAGCTGCTTTATCAAAGCTTAAGACCCGAGGGGCGAACCTATCCCCTGGTAATGTTGCCGCTTGCCAGATTACATATCAGAGGACAAAGTGACAAAAACGCCTGCTTTTATTCAGAACATTCGCGATATTGTCGAGCGTATTTTAAATCTCTGAATTACGGTAGAGATTTAGCTTTGTAGGCCTATTGGATTTTTGCTGGAGTGCGTGCCATTTCCTAGAACTGTTTCTTGCCAGTTCAGTTGTGCTAGAGCACTGTTGTATACATTCTGTACCTGATGTTTTATTTATAGGCTACGTCTTGGCTTATCATGCAGTGGTACACTGTGCTCCAGCGTTTTTGCTTGGAGCCTTTCGTTCAGCGGTCAGCGTGGGTGGTCGTGGGTTAAAAGGTTACGGGAGGGCAGACAGGAAGTTGCATTTTTCTCATTTTCTCACTGTCATCTGCAGAGGAAATATGGGTGCTGGAAATTTCGATTTCGCCGCTGAATTTTGCAAAAATATAGTAGACGATTTCCAGCCCCATATTTTGCATTTTTGGAAGAAATTATCCGCCTCGAAGAAAATTTTCCGATATGCTAAATTTTAGGCTGGTGCATGGATGACAGTTGCCTCGCTACCCTTTCGTGCCATGTCGCCACGCCACTGCTTGTAGTTCACGGGCGTATTAGCTCAATAGTATCCCCTGCTTTTCTCTTTTTGCCTTTTTACATTTTTTTCTGTGAATTTTTCCCTGGGATTCTCTCCTGCCTATGTCCAGCTTGCATTCAGTTTCAATCCTGTGCACTTGGTTTTCGTGTGCATGGCCAGAAGGCAAAGAGCGCGTCTTATTAGTCTGATATGATATGATTCAGTCTATAACGAAAAATTGGCTGAACTCCGTTTTGAAGCCATTCAAGCCGAAGTAAGCAAGTTAAGGGGCCCACAGCTCATGCCGTGTAAATGACCAAACCAGTCTCTGTCACTGTCCACCGCAGACATTGTGTCTGGCTCTGTGGTCGCCATATTCTGATATTTCTGGCTGGCATTTTGTTGGCATACATTGTCTATACTACCGGGTATTCGCCTCAGATTTAGTATTCTGCGCACATTGTGCGGCATTATGCGCCTTGCAATTCTATCTCTCAGTGTGCCATCGTGTGGACAGGACAGAGACTGAGAGATCGTTTGTGTGTAATGGCTGAAGACGTGCATTGCTATGGAGCTATAGAGAGACCTACAGTTTGCAGATAAGCCGCTTATAGTAGGTCTACTCGTGTATAACGTTGCTAAGCTGCATAGCTCTGCGTTACGCCTGTTATTATGGACAACGATGACGGCGACGGTGGCATTAGAATGCATTTGATGTGGACTGCTGGGCGGTTAAACAGCAAACAAACAGTGCTCAGACTTGGAGGCACTGGGCAGGCTGGTACTGGTACTGTACATGTATTGGCGCATTTGACGAGCCACTGTGTGCCTTGCCTGCTGCTGCTGCTGCGTTTCCATGGTAACCGTGCAATGTGATATCGATGTCTGACGTTGACGTCGTGCCTGCATGGAGTCCCCACCTCCCTTCCTTCCTTTCTCTCCCCATACCGCCTCGCCTTTCTCCCTCCGTGCAGGGTGTTGAGATGATCCATGCACTTAGTCTGTAGCCGAGTTCTGATCTTGTGCCGCCTTGTGCAAAATTGGCAAAAGCAGAAGCGTGTACGACTTGTACTATTCGTCAGTCATATTATACGTGGTCATGCAGTTCGAACGCTGTCTGCAGGCTTATAGCCCGTTTACACGAGGAAGCATACATGAAGCAGTATACACCGTTATCAAGACGTGTGCTCTACATTCGCTTCAAGTTTGCTTTCAGGTTGCTCTAAGTGTGCTTCACGTACGCTTCGTGTATCACGGCTCTCGCGGGTCCTTGAAAGTCCTTGAATTTGATTTTCTAAAACGCCATGACCGAACAAGTGATTTTTCAGAATCAGTGAGGCCTGAGTCTGAGTGGTGAATAGACTTCATCGTCACTGTTACTTACTGATTTTTTTTTCGAATGTTAACTGAACCTGCTTTTGTATGCTTATAGAAGCTCTTCTTATATATCTTTTGTACCGTCCTTGAAAAGTTCTTGAATTTTATACATGCTTCCTCGTGTAAACGGGGTATTAGTTACAGTTTGCTTTGCACTTCTGGTCGTCTGTTGGTTGCAAGAATTAGCCAATGAAAAAGCATTCATGGTGGCATTCTATTCACTCTACTGCTGTTCTTTTCGCACTCAGTACGCGAATCGTCCCGTAATCCTGTGCAGTTGGTCATCCTTCGATGCTGGTCGTCCGCCGGCGTGAATGTCAAACTGACCCGCCCGGTTTTTGCCGTCCTGCAGTGCAGTTCTTCTCCATCCCTTTCCCTGATTCCCAATCCAGTCCACTCCGTTCCCAACAGCAGCAGCAGCAGGGCTCTTGGGCTGGTCACTCAGTGGTCAGTTGATTGCTGTAGGCCTTAGGCCGGCCTCTGGACGTGACCACTATTCGTACGTCCGTCCGTCCGTCCATGGCCCCCGTGCAAGGAGTGGTCAGTTGCAAATGGCGTTGAAAGGTCGGCGGACCCGTTGCGTTAAGGTCGTCAGGCTAGCTAGCTTTGTCATCGCAACTGTCACTATGACGTGACGTGATTTTCTCTCTGTCCATTTGACTCTTCGTCACTTCGCTCGCCCATTCACGCGTCCTTTGTTAAGCTGCTAGCCAGTCTCACGGCCGGCCGTATGTGAAAAACGTCGATTGAACTCATTTAATCCGTTCGGCTCTGGCAGTCGGTGAATCGTGAACTACGACTGCAGCTTGGCAGGAAGGGTCAGGAATTGGTACAGTCAATGGCAGCCAGTCATAATTTGTCAAATTCCCTGTGCAATGTATAGCGTGGTTGGCGAGAGCAGAAAGTAGTAGCTTGTAGTCGTAGTTTACTGCAGGTGCAGGTGTATGAATTTCCATGGACATTCGGGACACAAACTACAGATCGGGTTCGGGTTAACTTGGGCATATTTTGGCGGTGTTGTAGCATTTCGCCTAATCTCATTTCGCCTAATCGCTCCCCAGTTGGGTCTACTGCAGAGCCCCAACCGAAGTCTATTAGGGTTAGGATTAAGGTTAGGGTAAGTATACGACGCGAAATGAGATTAGGCGAAATGCTACCCAACCTATTTTGGCATAGCATTCAAAATTGAATCGAGCCGTTATCATGCCGTTATCGCATGAATGTTACCTTGCCTATACATCATTTAGTGCTGCTTAGCCACCGGAAAGACAGGTTGATACGAAATGATACGATCATGTTGCTTTGATCACGGGTTGAATATGAACGAAAGTTGCCAAATTCTTCTGGCAGCGAATGCCTGCACGCTGTGATCAGTGATAGTGTACTCTGCCAAATTCAGTCCACATAACCGTATGGTCGTTAGCGCCGGCGTGTATTATAGCTTTTTGCTCGGTTTTGCCGAGCAGAGCTGTTTATGTTCTGTACGGTACAGACGTTATTGACATGCTTGTCAGTGCGATGGACGGACGGCGACCGTTCGGGTTAAAAATCGTTCACCAACCGACCGGCATGCCTGCCCCAACACACCAGACCCACTCTGTCTCTCCCCTCTCTTTTGGTTGATGTATATGTGAACGATGCACACTGCTGTGTTTTCGCTTGCTTGACCCACCCGTCGACTATCTCATCGTTCTGTATGCCCTTCTGTCTCCCCTGCCGTCGACCTGCCCCTCTGTTCGTCCGCTCGTCCGTCCGTCTGTCTATGTCTCTACGTTGCTGAATGTTAAACAGGCAGGCAAGCCGAAGGACCGGCCACTGGCCATTGGCTGGCCGGATTGCGTCTCTGGTCTTCGTCTGCCGGTAAATTTAGCGACCTTCGCCGGCTCCGTGGTTCTGTCTATAGCGTCAGAAGCCGTCTTCATAGCGACAAACCCAACTCAACTGGAATGACTCACACTGGACCGATGGCAGCGTGCCGCGCTTGGAGATATCCCTCGCTTGATAAGGAAAAGAAACATACTAAGGACATGCCAGAAAAATTCTTTTTATACGCCGCATTAAGAACAAGATACTGCCTAGAGGAGTAAGCCTACGTTTAATTACGCGCAAAGCCTTGCGAGTTGCGAATGCCAACGCCTAGATGCTGGCATTATGGTTTTGGTTTAGTAACCATCACTCATTTCATCACCAAATTCCACACACTGCAATGGAAAATTGGGTCAGTTGAGTTGAGTTGAGTTTGTCGCTGTGAATAAGGCTATAGGGATGGGAAGACATTTCTCCGCCAAGGGCTCCGGGCAGGGCTTCTATTGATTCTATGTCTATACCTGGTGGGCACAGCTAGCGCCCAGTCAAAAATAGGGGGGTTGTGTATCTAGCTGGAAGATCCAGACCCCTGAGCTTCTCGAGGGCGTCCATGTAAAACGTAAAAGATCCCATGATATTTTTTTGGGTTGGTGGGAAAGCTAAACGGCCGTTGGCGACCAGCTCGCAGTGTTTTTGGTAATACAATAACGTACTGTTTACAGATAAAATAGAATAATTGCCAGATAATATTATGTAATACGGTCAAATTTAACGAGTATTTTGCCTGCTGCTTTATTACCAGCTTTTGGAGGCTTTGTCCCAGACCCACAGAGGTTCTCTGCCTCGACTCCGCTGATGGGGATCTCGGTCTCCAGACACCCTAAAAATTCCACTTCGCCTAAGCCGCTGGACTCACGGATCATTGCATGGGGTTCCGTGAGTAATAGTGATCATTTCGTAGGGTTCCGCTGCAGCAAAAAGGTTGAAAAACACTGCCATATACTTTGAAGGTCGTCCTTACAACACTCACACTATCGTGTGAGGTGTGATCTGCTGGCCCCCTGCACTAAGATTTATCGTGATGATACAGCTCCTATGGACAAAAGGTGGCAATGGCGCCTACGTTCTCAGGTGCATTAATGAATAGAAACTAGATTACAGCTAGGTGTCTCATCGTACTGATGAGCAACTGGCTCGTCATGCAGCCGTGCTCATCATACGCCTAGTTTCTTCTATATATACTCGTGTATTTTATAGTCAGGTGAGCTTTAGAAAAGCCGCCTGCTGCCATCGATTGACGTCATGAGCAGGTGTGTTCAGCGCTGACACAGGTGTAAATACACGCGGCCGGCTCGGAATGCACTATATGTGCTGCTCTAGGCCTACAGCATATTACTACCGTACTGCAGTGATGGGCATAAGTAAACTAAAAGCTGTTAACTAATAGTTTAATTTAAAAAATACTAAATCACTTGCACAGTTTTTAAGTTTGAGATGTCATTGGACTGACTGCTGTGAACTGAGGGTAGCAACTGTCGCAAGATTCTTCTTAAACTGACAGTTTACTTTTAGCAAATATCAACAGCATTTGCCCACAGTGTTGCACCAATTTGCTCCAATTTGAGTAGTTGCAAATTACTTGGAAAAAGTTCAACTGAAAAACTATTACCGGTAGTCTAGTTAAATATAATGCCACAAAGTAGTTGCTAACTGACAGTTTAATTAATTTTATTTTTTTCAGTTAGTTGCCCATCACTGCTGTGAACTAATCATCAGTCTATAGGTGTACGTGTTTTGATTCATTGCCACATGCTACAGTGCTACACTCTGTGAATGCATGCTTAACGATCGTACATCAATTCAATATGCTACATGTTCACGCAGCACAGTCCCACACCACGCCATATACCTGCCGATCACGCCATCTCCCATTGCACAGCGGCAGGCCTACTATGTTTAAAGCTCAGTGCAGAAAGATTTATATGTCCTAGTCTTACAGCCAGGCTAACACGTATGAGATAAGAAAAGAAAAAAAGATCGCCATACTTTTAATTGATCATGTAGCTGGTGTAGCCCAAGTATACGTAAAAAGTCGATTAAAACAATAATAATAAACTAATTTGTATATAGCCAATGTGTTGACTGACTTTAGAGGCGCTGAAAAGCAAGGAAATTCACACACAGTTTATATATTTCATAGTCGTAGACCATGTTCTAGGCATGGCGTAGTAACTTTTACTGATCAAGGATCGGTGCGCCTATTTTCTCGGACGAAAATCCTTGAGGAATCTTGCGGTGAGTGACTAGTTGTTTGGAAAACCTGGAAAATGTCGGCGAGAGAGCTCTCTGTTCCTGAATAGTAGTCGCTGGTTAGGCCTACCTGCGACTGGGAAATGGACAGGATTGCTGTGGATATGAAATTTCCCATCCATATCCATATCCACAGACGCTTATCCTGCGTACATGTAGCCACTACATTTTCACGGAGCACAGCTGCCCGTTCCCACCTGCAGGACAAAAACGGGACGCGGGCATTCCCCCTCTGAAATTTGAGTGGTGCCATAGCAAAACGGACATTGAGCAGTATGCTAGCGGACAAAACAAAAAAACTGCTACTAGTTGCAGGAAGCCTAGAAGTAGAAGGTCGTATGTTGCATTGAACGTGAGTGAGCAAGATTGATTGGGCAAGCGTTTACGAGGCGCATTTTCACGCTCGGTATGCGAGCTATGCTGCCGACAGGCCGACCGTCGTTGGGTGCCCGTTCAGCGTGTGATCCTAATGGTTAGCGCCGGATTTGTGGACGTATATCCTTCTGTGTAAATTCTGCCGTTGCGCAATTTGCACGGCCGGCTGCCGTCTGGCGGACCGTGCTAACGTAACCTGTCGTATCCGTGTTGCTTGCGCAGTCATTGTAAAATTTTATTTTACAGGCAGTCTGTGAATATTGTAGCGTGCTGTTCAAATTTGCTCTGATGTCGTTTGCTGTTTTAGAATTTTAGCAGAGTTGCAGATAAATAACCCATTCATTTGTTGTGTAACCCCGCGTGTAATCCCCCCCGTTCGAATCTATCATGACAGCAGCCGTTTTTATCGTAAACAGAAATGTACGTTTGTTGAAAGGACAGGCGAACTCGAAAACCAGTTCTGAGGTGGACTGGAATGCAGCACTGTGTTGAGATTTTGTGGAAAATTTGCTGCTATCGAATGCCAGCTACGTGGTTGACATCGCCTTATGGTTGGGTGGAAATAAAAGTCACGTGTGACTGACTGTGAGTTTAAAATATTCCACTTAATTTTGTCTGCCATTTGCGCTCACAAGTCAAGAACGGAATATCATAGAAAATTCCATTTTGTGGAAATGTCCCTCAATATAATGATTAGCGAGTACAGTTAGCAGGTAGGGGACTGCGGGTAAACAGTTTTTACTACCCGACCCGACCCGACCCGCGGGTATACCCGTATTACCCGTTACCCGTAGTAGTCCTACCAAGATCTTCAATGAATATATTCAACATTATAGAGAGCATGGTATTTGTACTTGTAGCTACTGTA
>Ga0056128_1012710_pt1 | contig 10268 bp, 5 predicted proteins | sample WorMetLIZISLAND2_FD_71113 | JGI IMG/M metagenome (GOLD analysis project Ga0056128, IMG submission 71113) | Marine gutless worms symbiont microbial communities from Max Planck institute for Marine Microbiology, Germany - Olavius geniculatus... ... | reverse complement strand
CGAAGACGCCGCATCGAGCTATCACAAGTCCCTTGAAATTGCCGAATCGTTGGAAATGGCGCCGCTGCGGACTCGATGCTTGGAAAGCATGCGCCGACTGCCTCAATAATCGGGTGCCCTCCTCACCGATAGCGGATCTCATAATCTGGACTAAACCCAGAATTCCAATCTTCCAGTATTCCATCATTCCGCTCTCGTTGGCAGCAGGATTTGCGGTGTAGCCAATTGTCTCTGCCCCCCGGCGACGGGATCAACGACTGGCTCAGAGGAACAAGATTTCTGCGACAAATTAAAAGCTGCTCTTTGTTCAAGAGGTTTTACCCTGAAAGATAAATTTCAGCTGGCTGGATTAAAAAATGTATATTCGGCCAAAACATACCTGGATTTCGGGCTTTTGGCTGCATATGAGTCCGACAAAACAGATATTTGTGCCCCCGGGATCTCGGATTTTACCGTATGCTGAAGGTACCACGGGACCTTTTTGGTCTCCACACCTGCAATTCCGAGAGCCGCTTTCAAGCGCAGCGCATGCTTGAGGCAAAGACTTCCGAAGGCATAGCCGGCTCAGGCCCTTCGACGGGGCGTATTCTGCTGTGAAAACCAATATCCAGCCAGAATCACATCCACTTTCAAAGCACCAAACAAGGACACCAAAATTAAAACGTTTTCAGGAAAGGCTTAAAAGAATGACTCGTGCAAAATTCCAGCTCAAAAATCGATATTGACAACAAAACCCGCTTCCGTTATGAGGTTTGGTATTGGCGCCTTTTAATTGACGCCTTAATATGTCGCGCTTCCGCTGAAGCCGGTACACAATTCGCAATTTTCGAAATGGTAAAAGTAAAAATTATATTTCATGTCGAAAAAACCATTGAACCCGTATTTGATCTCATTAGCGACATATCTGGTTATAAGAAATGGTCAGCAATTAATAGTAAGTTTTTTATTGAAAACAAAATAACATCGGAGGGCCCAACTGGCTTGGGCACAACCTATATCGATCGACTACGGTGGTTTGGTAAAGCTGTCGGTGAGATTGCGGTCTATCAGCGACCATTTAAGATTATGTTTCAACAAAAAGTCAGTTTCGGCTTACCCGCCTTTGGTGCTGAACTCAAATATACTCTCAAAGCTATTCAGAATTCCACGGAAGTCATCCATAACGTCGAGGCTATACCATACGGATTCTTTAATCTGGTTAGACCGATACTCTCACATATATTGCATTCGGAAAGAAATCGGACATGCCGAGCAATTAAGGAAGCATTAGAGCAGAAATAATATTGCTTGAATATGCCAAGTCTATTGACATCGAATACCTTCCACCTTAAGATCAAAGTAGTTGTCAATTTCGAACAGAATCACTCCTTCAATTGAATCTAGTTTCTAATAAGCCCTTTTGATCAATAAGAATCTGTCTGCGTCTTTATTTATTTTCCAGCGTTTCAGTGAAAATGACACATTCGGTATTTGTTTTAATCTTTTCCGGGAACTGTCAAAATGAATTGCTTCAAATGCAAATCAGAGAATCCTGAGGGTGCCAAGTTTTGCATCGAATGTGGCAGTCCACTTGAACCTCATTGCCCCCAATGTGGCGCCAAGGCACCAGTCGAGGCAAAATTTTGTATGGACTGCGGGCATGAAATCAAAGCCCCGGCCAATAATCTCACTATTGAGTACTCGAAGCTACAACTCTATACGCCCAAATTTATAGCCGATAAAATCCTTACTTCCCACGGAACCATTGAGGGTGAGAGAAAACTGGTCACAGTTCTGTTTGCCGACGTTGCCAATTTTACTTCTATTGCAGAAAGACTTGATCCCGAAGATGTCCATGAGATAATGGACGGCTGTTTTAGAATCCTGTCTCAAATAATCCACCAAAACGAGGGGACGATTAATCAGTTTACCGGTGATGGAGTCATGGCTCTATTTGGCGCTCCCATTGCTCATGAAGAGCACGCCCAAAGGGCCTGTCAAGCAGCACTGGCAATTCAGTCTTCCATTGCAGAATACAGCGCTCAAATTGAACGTAAGTTCCAATTCAAATTTAAATTGCGAATCGGACTTAACACCGGGTTGGTGGTTGTTGGCGGCATTGGTGATGACTTGCGAATGGACTACACTGCGGTTGGGGATACTACAAATTTGGCTAGCCGCCTGGAGAACATGGCCAATCCTGGCGGAACTTTGATTTCGAGGAATACGCAACGGTTGGTCAAAGCATATTTTAAGTTAAACGCGCTAAGTCCGGTTTCGGTAAAAGGTAAGGAAAAACCTCAGGAAGTGTTTGAACTGATTGAAGCGAACCGAGTTAAAACGCGATTGGACGCTTCGATTTCAAGGGGCTTGACGAAGTTCGTAGGGCGGGAAAATTCAATGGCTATGGTTAATAACGCCTGGGTTGAAGCTTCCAGTGGAGTGGGTCAGGTGCTGGGAATAGTGGGCGAAGCCGGAGTCGGGAAGTCTAGACTACTTCTGGAATTCAGGCGATCTTTACCAGTCAACGAATTTATCTATTTTGAAGGTCGCTGTTTTCAACATGGTGGGTCAATTGCCTTTTTGCCTTTTCTTAAAATACTAAAGTCTTGTTTTGGTATTGATGAGGGATCGGCTGAAAACGCAATGTCCGAAAAGGTTATTGAAAAGCTCAAGGTCCTCAATGAGGATATGCTCAGACCATCACTTCCGGCCTTCCATGATTTATTGTCCATGAGGTTTGAGGACAAAACCTGGCATAAACTTGATCCCCAGGTAAAAAGGGAGAATATATTCGAGGCAATCAGGGACCTGCTAGTCAGCATTAGCCAAAAAAAACCGTTGGTAATGGCAATAGAAGATTTACATTGGATCGATAAAACTTCGGAAGAGTTTTTATCATACTTCATCGATAACCTGCCCCACTGTTCTATTCTTCTTATTTTGCTTTATCGAGCGGAATATACCCACCAGTGGGGCGGCAAGTCGCACTATACAAATATCGGAGTAAGACTATTGAACGCAGAATCCAGTTCCGAATTAATTTCAAATCTCTTGGATGGAAGTAAAGTCGGAGCCGATCTTGAGCAACTGATTCTGAATCAGACGGCAGGCCAACCGTTGTTTATAGAGGAATTTACCAATAGTCTCAGGGAAGACGGATTGATCAAAAGGCAGGGTGATAAATATGTCCCCGAGAGCAATTTCACCGAAGTTCAAGTGCCGGATACAATCCAGGGGATAATTGCTTCGCGCATGGATAGACTGGATGAAAATCTGAAACGTACTTTACAGGTGGCTAGTGTTGTGGGGCGGGATTTTTCGTTTCGTATTCTACAAGCCGTGTCTGGAATAAAAGCAGACCTCAAATCTTATTTAATATCTTTGCAGAAATTGGAGTTTATATATGTGACTCAGGTCTTTCCGGAGCTGGAATATATCTTTAAACATGTCCTGACCCAAGAAGTTTCCTATCAAAGTTTGCTTTTGAAAAAAAGACAAAAACTGCATGAGAAGATTGGTCTGGCGCTGGAACAGTTATATGGCGGCAGATTGGAAGAGTTTTACGAGATCCTGGCGCATCACTATGCACGCAGTCATAATTCTGAAAAGGCAATTAAATACCTTAAACTTTCAGGCCAAAAATCCATGCGAAAAAATTCCGCTTGGGAAGCTTTGGATTATTTTGAGAAAGCCATTGTTGCTCTTGAACGTCTGCCTGATTCAACTGATCATAAAAGGGAAAAGTTGGAAGTTATCTATCTGATGATATCTCCGCTTATTACACTCGGATTTCCGGCTAAGAGTTTATCAATATTGAAAAAAGGTGAGAAACTGGCAAAAGATCTATCAGACCAACGCCGCTTGTATCGATTCCAAACCAATTTAGGCTTTTTATATAGCAGCAACGGGAATTATCATGAGGCCAGACCCTACATTGAACGGGCATTCAGGGCTGCCAAAAAATTGAATGATGTTAGCCTGTTGGGACAGGTAGTAACTGATCTTGATATGATTTATCTGACAACTGGCGATCATATGAGAACCGTCAAAGTGATGGCCGAAGTTATTTACATTATAGAGACAAACGAAAGGCAGTCTGATTTTTTCGGAGGCCCTATCAATGTATATTCAGCGCTGCATTCGCTTTCTGGCTTGAGCTTGGGATGGATTGGGAAATTTAAAAGAGCTTGCCTGCTTTGTGAAAAAGGCAATCATTCAGCGACCGTCGTAAACGATGCCAGAACGCTTGGCATGTGCCATTACCTTCACGGCATCGTATTAGGTTTTAAAGGTGAATTGGATTCCGCCATAGAACATTTCGAAGCCGCTATCAAGTTTAATGAAAAATTGGCACACGCAATCATGTTACCAGGCTCCTACAGTCGGCTCGGCTTTATCCGGGCCTTAGCAGGCGACTTGGAGGTTGGTCGCAGGCACGCCGAGGAAGGACTGAAGATCCAATTAGAATTAGGCTACAACTATCTGGGATCGATGGGTTGGTTTAGTGTTGGCGCATGTCTAACTGAATCGGGTGAGTTCGAAGATGCCATTAGAAACCTTGAAAAGGGGCTTGAGATAAGCCGCAAGAACCAGGAAAAAATAATAGAAGGTGCTTTGTTGATTTGGTTGGGAAGAGCACGGGGTCGCTGTTTTCCGCCGTTAAGCGAAGGCGCTGCTCAACACATTTTACTTGGTATTGAAATTTCAAAGGAATTATCTCAGAAACCGGATTTAGCAATCGGATATTTATTCCTCGCCGAACTATATGCAACACGGAATCGAAATGATTTGGCCCTGGATAATCTGAACAAATCTATGGTTTTATTTGAAGAAATGGAAATGCAGTATTGGCCGGATAAAGCGAAAAAGATTCTTGCGCGAATCCAGGAAAATTGAAACTGAAAATTGTCAAATAGATATGTGATGTCACCTTTCACTGACATTTTGCTGATGAGAAAATCTTGCGACTCTCGTAAGTGAGCAAATTAGTGATCAAGTCCGCGTTTGAACTTATAGGACATTCTCAATATGAGCAAAGGTAAAAACAAAGGAGTCGTGTCTTCATTCTTTACTGTGTGTCAAGAATGAAGGCACGATCCCTTTGTTTTCTTGGAGGATGAAACCGGCATCGTCGAAACCACTTTTTCCCCCGAACCTACCACTGCTTCTGGCACATGATTGACCGTAACCGCCCCTATTTCCTCACAGGCAAAGTGGATGAGGATTGGGGGGCCATTACGTTGACGGTGGATAGGGTCGAGACGATTAATAGCTAAGCTGACGACAATACCCGGCAAGATGGTTAAAAATTGCCTAAGGATTTAAAGAACAATTTATGATCGAGGTCATAGAAATACCATGAAATTCTATCTTGACATGGGGGATTTTCATGGTATCATAACGACATGATCTATCGTTCAGCCATACTTGCAGCATTGCATAGTGCCCTCGCGCGCAGCCGCGTTGTTGTGTTGGTAGGCCCTCGCCAAAGCGGCAAAACCACGTTAGCCCGTGAACTGCTTGAAGAAGATTCCGTCAACTATTTTGACCTGGAAGACCCGGCGAGCCTGGCCCGGCTGGATGAACCGATGACAGCGTTGAGACCGCTGAAAGGATTGGTCGTCATCGATGAAGTCCAGCGACGCCCCGATCTTTTTCCTGTATTGCGAGTGCTTGCCGACCGAAGAAACACACCAGCCAGGTTTCTTATTCTCGGAAGTGCCTCCGGCAATCTCATGCGTCAAACCTCAGAAAGCCTTGCCGGTAGAATGGAGCGTATTGTCATCGGCGGATTCTCACTAGCTGAGTTGGGCTCTGAAGCCGAGCAGCAGTTGTGGCTAAGGGGTGGTCTTCCTCTTTCCTTCCTGGCCGAAAGTGAAGTCAATAGCATTACATGGCGCAAAAACTTCATCCAGACGCTGCTCGAACGTGACTTTCCCCAGTGGGGTGTGCGTGTCGCCGCAATTGCCCTCCAACGCTTTTGGACCATGGTGGCGCATTACCATGGGCAAATTTGGAACTCAGCAGAACCGGCCCGTGCTCTTGGCGTTGGTGAATCAACTATACGGCGCTATTTAGATTTGCTCACGGATGCTTTCCTGATCCAACAAATAAAGCCCTATCACGCCAATCTGAAAAAACGCCAGGTGAAATCACCCAAGATCTACGTGCGGGACAGCGGTCTTCTGCATCAATTGCTGGGTATCGATTCCATGAAAGGTTTGTTATTGCATCCCAAGGTGGGTGCTTCATGGGAAGGCTTTGTCATCGAACAATTGCTGAAAACGGAACCTCACGACGATCTTTTTTTTTGGGCCACCCATCAGGGAGCAGAAATCGATCTGATTATACGCCGAGGTGATGCGCTGTACGGCATCGAGTGCAAGCGCACGGATGCACCACGCATAACGCCTTCTATCCGGATTGCGCTTGAAGATTTGAACCTGAAGCATGTGTTGGTAATATATCCGGGAAATCAACAATTCCCATTAGCCAGTCAAGTGGAAGTCATTCCACTGCAGGCAATTTCAAAAGGTGTGTCCCTACTGGATGATTTTTAATTGAAAAACGAGGTGCGTTATGTCGCCGCAAAATTTCGCCAGCCTTGGGTGGAATCGGGTTCGACTCCCGCCGCTTCAAAGGGCAAACATCAAAATTGCCGGATTTGAAGTGATTACTGCAATCCTCCCCATTTCAAAAGCGCCAACGACAAAGGTACCGTCGGAATCCGCTGGATATTTCCCTTGACTTTGGACCGTGAAAACAAAGGGGTCGCGCCTTCATCCTTCACGTATGTCAAGAATCAAGACGCGACCCCTTTGTTTTTCACGTCTTCATTCTTCACGTATGTCATGAATGCAGACGCGACCCCTTTGTTTTTGATAATTAATTAATACCACAATGTAGGTTGTCAATAGAAAATTAATCAAACAGGGTATAAAGCAAACCGTTTTCAAGACATATCTTCATTGCAATTTTATCCCCTGCGATTTCGACAATCATGTTCCCGGGAGAGTGCTCCATAGTTATCGGTTCTCCGGTAACCGGGTTGTTGATACCATGCTTTTGTAATAAGTCAATCAACTCCGTGCCGTTTGAAAAGTTTCGACTGGGATCGGCAAAAAAGTCGAGCAGATCGTTTTGAAAATTATAGTACCAACGCCTTTGTACTGAAAACACCTCTGTTTTTTCAACATCCGTTGCATAGCTTAAACCAAAACCGGTGGCGCCCGAAACCAGTAGAATGATGTATAGCTTGATGATTGATACCCTGGTTCCCAGACTTTTCCGTATACAATAATAAATTGTCAAAACAATTGACCCGATTATGAAAACGGGCAATGCGGCATTGTACGCTTGATTTAATTTCCCTATGGATGAATAAAGTTCAAAACGGGAAGGATTGGCGTCTTTGAATTGGAAAAACATGTCCTCGATCATTTCGCCGCTGGAAACTTTTTTTGCAAATTTTGTCACGACACATCCGTCCCACATCACCTTTTGGGCATCCGGGTGGGCTATTTCCATATATGGACCGAAGAATTCTCTGGGAATGAAACCTTCTTGGTCCTGAAAAGGTCTGTAGCTGACATTTGGAATCTTGCCATAATCAAAAAAATTGCAGTATTCCTTTCGAAGGTTATAATTGACCGGGATTGCTTCATTTTCTGCCACAACATATAATTCGAGATATAATGTTGAACCGGGAATCGCCGTGAGCTTCATGGGATAAACCGGTGTGTCGGTTTCAAATTCCAGTAAAATCGGATGAGGAGTCGCCATGCCATCCAAATTCGTTCTTAACTTTGCAGCTACAAAAAGCCAGTTTTGCGATATATAGTCATCGATTATTTTGGTGGCTTGCGGTGGTATTTTGCTGAAGCCATTGTTATCCAACCAGGTATTGAGTACTGAACTATCCCGGACTTCGAGAACAAAAACTTCGTAATCTCCTACGGTTTCGCTGCTTTTGATCTTAATATTTGGATCCGCGATAGACAACGTTCCGGAACCCTCCCGATAGGTCAAAAAATTGGGAACATTTATAACAAAAAAGAAAAGAAGAACCGCGCCGAAAATAGCTCCAGTGCCCCGCATCGCATAGTACAAAAGCAAATCGTAACGATCAGAATGGTCATAATGAATGATACGCGCACTCCAAATACCTTCATATGTTTCCCGACATGATGGATTTTCGGCTGTATCTGCAAAGACATGGTTTTCAGCAGTCCGGGTGATACTCTGTTGAATTGCGTTGGAGCGCTTGGCACTGGTATAATCCATCCATAATCACCACCTTCACCATCCAAGGTAGATTCAATAATAAGGGCTTCGGTTCCCTGATGGAACTTAACCAGCGCACGCTGAACAGGTATATTCGGTATCTTTTTTCTTGCGGCCGGGATGTAAAACCCGTCAGCATAAGATAGTTGGTAGACAAAAAGAAGACCTAACAGAACCAAAACAAGCTGATGAACCTTTGTTTTCATTGTTTTGCATTCCCGAAATAAAATGACAAGTTCGATTGTATCATAGGAAGATTTCTTGAAGCATGTTAGACTATTGACGTCTATAAGTCGGGTTATTTAACGTTAATCGGTATCTATTTGAGAAATCTTGAGAAAATATGATTATAAATTCGGGGAAAGCTGTGGGACACTACTGAATTAAATTAATATTTTAGTGAACTACCCTGCGGCAAACCGCAGAGTATCAAGGTATGATAAATTATAGCCTAATGCAGCAGGCTACGTGGAATTATACCCGGCAGATTTCGCAGGCTGCATCCCGCAATCATAGTAATCTGTGTAATCTGCGAAATCTGTGGATTAAATCAAATGAATCGGAAACGTAGTTTTAGGAATTTAAGAATGGCACTAGGGACGCCCATAAAAATATAACTTACCTATTCAAAAGGGCTGTGATACTGGGGGCACATGCCACGCAAAGTTCGCACTGATATGGTCTGAGCGCCTTGCTTCATCTCATGTCCGTGTTTACTATTTCAATACTGGTAAAAACATGGGAATAAAAAATTCAATTTTGCACATTGGGGAAGTCTACGATGGACCTGGAAATAAATAATAAACTGACGCTTATCACCGGCAGTACGGCCGGTATTGGATATTCGATTGCTGAAGCCCTCGCTGCTGAAGGGGCTCAGGTCATTATCAACGGCCGCACGAATGAATCGGTGGAGAAAGCCGCCACCGAATTAGCCACCGGAGCAAAGGCTGAAGTCAAGGTTTTTGCCGGCGATCTTTCGAAGTCTGAAGTCGCCGAACGCCTGGTACAGCAGTACCCGGAAGTTGAGATACTCGTAAACAACCTGGGAATTTTCGAACCTGTGGAGTTTGAAAATATCTCTGATGAAGACTGGCGGCGTTTTTTTGAAGTGAACGTTCTTAGCGGCGTGCGCCTCAGTCGCCTCTATCTGCCAGCCATGAAAAAGCGCAATTGGGGACGAATCATTTTCATCTCCAGCGAAAGCGGTATTCAAATACCATCCGAAATGATTCACTACGGCATGACGAAAACCGCGCAGATCGCCATCGCCCGCGGACTTGCCGAAGCCACCGCCGGCACTGGAATTACGGTAAACAGTGTGCTGCCGGGTCCAACCCGGTCCCGGGGGGTCAATGATTTTGTCGGTGAACTTGCGAAACAGGAGGGCAAATCATTTGAGGAGTTTGAAAAGGAATTTTTCGAAAAGGTACGCCCCACGTCATTGATCAAGCGCTTTGCAACAACCAAGGAAGTTGCCACGCTCGTGGCGTATCTTGCCAGCCCGCTGGCATCAGCCACAACGGGCGCCGCCCTACGAGTAGACGGAGGGACGATAAAGAGCGCCTTCTGAATACAATTGGCTGGCCAAGGGTTCTTCTCGAAATTAGAACTGTCCGATTAAGCTTTCAACTAATTTATTTATCCAATTAGAAAATTTAGCAAATCGGTGTTTGTCTATATCTGAAGATTCAGGATCTATTTCACGCAAATGAAACTGTATTGCTCGCAGGTGCTGCAGATTCTTGGCTCTTTGGTAGTCAGGTCTTTTTATTGTCGGGTCAAAGATTCGGTACATTTACTTCAACCAATCTGCCACCACTCGCTATTGGCATTCTTTCCTTTCCTATATTTCATCCATCGGAGGACCCTTAAAACAATATACCCCTTAGTTGCATAAACAACAAGGCAAAGGGTAGTTAAGGATTCTTAGTGAGCGCTTCTCCCGCTGAGCGAGAGGCCTCAGGTAGCCCCCTGGAAGGGGGCAAGATCACTGGAGCAAC
>Ga0056128_1012708_pt1 | contig 10268 bp, 5 predicted proteins | sample WorMetLIZISLAND2_FD_71113 | JGI IMG/M metagenome (GOLD analysis project Ga0056128, IMG submission 71113) | Marine gutless worms symbiont microbial communities from Max Planck institute for Marine Microbiology, Germany - Olavius geniculatus... ... | reverse complement strand
TGTGTATTATGGTCCCGATGGGCCGAGTCCAAGTGATATGCGATTTTCGAAACTATAACTACTGAACTGGAAATGCTGTAGGCTTTCGCGCATCTCGTGAGCTTTGCTCAAATTTCTTGTGGTATTGGATACCACAGCCCAGAAAAGTATTGCACAGTACCCAATACTACCCAGTACCGTCAAATATCAGGCAATACCCAATACCCCAATGCTGGTATCGTTCTAACCCTAGTGACTGAGTTTCTCTTGCTCATGTTGAAATGGTATGACAAATTGGTCGAAGAAATGTACAGGGTGGGCCAAAAAAAAATGGCACTTTACTTTTGTCCATATCTTTGCGAATTGTAGACCAATTTTAAAAATTTTTTTACTGGCACACTCTATGGACAATATGCAATAATGTGATTATTATATATCCTACCACAACATAAATGTGTTTCTGCACTACCTTGTGACATGAAGGGAATATGAATGCGTAACACATAACGATAGTAACAAACAAAATATTTGAGTGAAATTGGAAAATAAACACTTCAGACCAACATTGCGGTGAATGATCCATATGACACTGGACTGTGTAGGTTTAGCACAGTTTACTGTCATATGAATTTTTCACTTCACTGTTGGTCTGGAGTGCTTTTTTTCATTTACCTAAATGTTTATTATTATCCTTTGTTTTTTCTTACATTTACAGGGTGCGGCAGAAAAAAGTGGACCCCTAAAGTTTTTCGCTGTTTTCTCAGCAACCATTTGGAATTTTAATTTGAAATTTTACAGATTTATTTATTAAAATTTTTTACATCTAACTGCTAAGTAAAATGTGATTCTGTTAAAAAGTGATGAAGTTACAGACTTTTCAACATGACCGCCTACCGATTTTTCAGCATTCAAAAATGTTCCGGCTACAACACCAGTTTAATAACATCGTTGAAACAACACTGTTAAATTATGATCAGATGCCAGAATTCCATTGTCATTGCAAATGTTTGAAGTGTTCACTGCCAGCTCTAAGCTACAACACCAGCCTCCAGTCGCCTTATTTGATAAATCTTTTACAGCCTTGTCAATCGGTCCCTGTGGCAGGTTACCCCAGATAATCTGAAGCGCTTCCTTGAGTTCGGCTCTTGTTTTCGGCTTTGTTTAAAGCTTGCGGTAAGCTTCCAACATTGCAACCCATACGAGATAGTCCGTTGGGTTTATATTCGGCGAATTTGGAGGCCATTGGTCTTTTGTGATGAAATCTGGACAGCTGGCCCACAGCCAGTTCTGTGCGCGTTGCGCGCTGTGTGTGCTGACACGCCGTCCTGCTGGAAGATGAATCCGGTGAGCAGCTGGCGATTGCTTTAAAAGAACGACAGTTTAGTGATAATTTATAAACAATATAAATTACTGTTTATCAAAACGTCACTGTGACGTCATCGGCAGTAACATGTTAGCAGTTTTTTAAAATTAAATAGCATTTTTTGAACATTTTTTAATGCTGAAAAATCGTTAGGCGGTCATGTTAAAAAGTCTATAACTTTGTCGTTTTTTAACAGAATCGCATTTTGCTTGGCAGTTAGATGTAGAAGGTTTCAGTAAATAAAGATGTGAAATTTTATATTAAAATCCCAAACAGTTGCCGAGCAAATGGCAAAAAACTTTAGGGGTCCACTTTTTTGCCGCACCCTGTATATTTCATCAGATCGTGTAAATACGCATTTACAGTGTGGTGGTATATATAATAATCAAATTATTGCAAATTGTCCACAGAGTGTGCCGGTGAAAAAATTTTGAAAATTGGTCAATATTTTGTGAATATATGGGCAAAAGTAAAGTGCCACTTTTTTATGGGTCACAGTGTAGAGTAAATTTATTTACTTAATTATAGGCAGCAGCTGATTGGGCTCATTACATCAACAGCAACAAGTGAATTTTAGTGCACAGTATCGGCTAGAAGGTCAACCTCTGGCCAGGAGGAAAATTCAACATGGATCCACGATGCCTCTGGGACTTTCTGGAGCCGATTGGGGCAGTGACCCTCCCTTCCCCCCGGACCGGGAATGAGAGATAGAGGGTAAGGTGAGGCACCAAGGAGGCATAAAAGCTTGGTTATAGAAAAATGTTTCAACTTGATGATGACAAAATACCAAAGCACACATGCAAATGTCTAAAGAAAGGGCATTCCAAATTTTGGTAAAAATGGCTGCAAGTGTTTTATGTATGGGAGATTGTGTTTGTTTCTCTTGTCAGTGCTAAAATTACCTTTTCAGGGTTTGTTTTCGGTATGCATTGATGAAACTTGTACATTTGCTTCTCACCAATGGTAGATGCATGCTGCAGTTTAGTTATAATTATGTCTGTTAATTTTGTGCTGATAATTGTACGGGTAGTTAATTAGTGCAAAATTTCGATGTGCTGGTGTTATTGCAGCAACCTCAGACAAGAAATCGGATACTTCAGCAGCTGATGGATGTTGGATTCAGGGTAAGCACTTGAAACTTGAACTTCTTGTAGTAATTTAGTAGTGCACTGTAGTGATGAAGAGTTAATATTGCATTGCACATAGAACAGGAAAAGCCGGCAGTGGCATTTTGCACTACCAGGAGGCAATTGCACCCTCCTCTGATAAAATTTAGCTTAAGTGGGCACTGGGGCAATTTTGCAACAATCATTGAATTTAGTTAAAGTAATTTGACAGAGCTATCTTTCTTATGCTATTATTATTGATGTCATTTATATTGCACACAGTCGAACAGATATCGCAAATGCACCAGAAGTGTGGTCTGCCATTACCATCATGTGCAAACGGTAAACTGTTGGCAGACATCTGTATCCTTCTCCAGGTAGCTCGGTCTTGTGCAGTTTGTGTGGCTTTTTGGATCATCACATAGAGTGATTCCACGTCCTCCTTTATTCCATCCGGCCATCTTTTCTTTGGTCTTCTTCTGCTTTTTCTTCCATGCACATATCTCTTAATGCCGGTTTGGAGTATCTCCCTTGTTCCATTCGAACAACATGTCCAAAGTATTGGCTGTGAGTACAGTGTGATGAATGGGATACTGACTGATGTGTGTTTGCTGATATTCGTGCAGAAGGAAGAAGCGCAGGCCGCATTGATTAACAACAACATGGATGTACGCTCAGCCATCGGTAAGAGGGACACATTCAGCCAGTCACATGCTGTAAATATTGTGAGATAAAGTACAATAATATCCAATGCAACCAAGAATGGTTGAAAGGCTGCAAAACAGCAGATATAACAGCCAGACACTGACAGCCAACCGAGCAAACGCTAATATTCGGAGAAGTTTTTTGATGCTGCAACATGGTACAAAGTCACACTTTCATAGTACAAGGTAAGTAAGATTTACGAGTGGAAGCTAATATGATAACTGATAACTGATAATACTCAACCAAAAAACTCATTCTGAACTTAATTCTGTGTTGATTTTGTTGTTCCTCAAATAAGGAAATATTTTATTATGGCTAAGTTCTTTAACCTATGAATTTGCGAATATTGGTATATTCTGTGCCAAACAGAAACTCGTATGAATCAACCAGCTGAAAGCCTGTATAAATTTCAAAACCCATAAAGTTGCTTTTGTTCTACAAAAGCCGACCATTTAACCTAAAAACCCAACACTCAGAAAACCCATTGAGTTGGGCTTTTAAAAAAAACCAGGTTTTTGCAGACTCGTGACTGCTGTGTACTGCAGCGGAGCTGATGGCAAGTCACAACTCACTTGATCCGGTGCCATCACGTGGAGCCGGTGGCAGCACTGCAGCTCCCGTTGATGTGCGTTTCCCCGGCACCGGTGCAGCAGCTGCAGCTGCAGCACGTCAGCAGCAGCAGCAGCAGGTGCTTGTAGACCAGCTTCAGCAGCAACAGCAGCAGCAACGTCTTCTCTCTAGTCTCGGTGGAATCCTCTCGTCATCTGGTTTACCAATAAATGCCAACCAACTGCAGGTCTCTCCATGTCATCATTGTCATCATCATAGACTGCTTTAAAGTGGCTTTGTTAATATTCCAATCTAATTTATAAACAGTTTGGTATAGCACCAGCAGATTAGCATTGTGAATCAGAAGCGCTGTGATGGCGCTAAGCCCTGACTTGTTTTTGTCAGTGTCATCTGAAGTGAACAATTCAGTTTTAGGCCTGGATTTAGATGTGCCTCATGTACTAACAGCTCTACTGTTCACAGAATGTTTATTCTGGAGAATGATAGCAGCAGTGCGGAAGGAGCGAGAAAGCAGTAGCAGCTGAGTGTAGTAGATCGGCTGTAGACAAATGCAAATTTCTGGCAGGCTGTTGTTCACATAGGAGGTTTCCCAGGCATGCCTGTTGCCTGAGCTTGTTTGACTCGTGAGTCACAGGCTTGAAGGCAACTCGTTCAACAGGAAGGCGATGCAGCTCTAAGCGTTTTCTTTCAGTTTTGTTATATGATGTCATTTGATTGTTGTTTGTCTTGAACATAATTTGAGGTGCAGAGCATGATGTGAAGTGATGTTGGTTGCTGTGTGTAGAAACTGATGCAGCAGCAGCAGGCTGCGGGGCCTGACACTCACAGTGGTCGGCCCGGTGTTCCCGCCGTGAGTCCAGAGTCAGTCCAGGCAGCTTTACAACAGCAGCAGATGGCATTGCTACAGAGTGCCCATGCAGCCGTCCAGGCTAACCTCATCCCACCCCATCTCATCGCTGCCGTCCCGTCCCTTAACCCGACCGTAGCCAGCAAACTGCAGCGCCTCGTCCAGCTAGTGGATGTGCACCAAAAGTTGGGCGGGAACCAGGCCCAGCTGCCACCAGTCCCTGGCTACCCAGCATCCGCAGACTTCAATGCAGTCATCAAGCAGCAGATTGTACAGCTCAGACAGGAGGTGGTCTTGGCTCTGACCTCATCCATTTCCATTCCTCCACCCCCACTAGCCAGTGGTCAGACCTCCGGGGGTCCCGCGGGGGTGCAGGCTGACATGATGCGTGGCGGGGTACAGTCGGCAGAGGACATGGCAGCGTCTTCACGACTCAGTCAGTGGAAGCAACCAACGGACGTTGTCGGCTCGAGCAAACCTCCACCAGCCAGTGGCTTTCCATCCAACGGACCTCTACCTAGCTCCACGGGAGCGTGGCCTGCGGCCGTGGCATCAGTGGGTGGTTCAGTCAGCTCAGACAAAACCGGTAGTGACAGCGGCACTGGCCCTGGGTTGGATGCTACCACTGGTGTGGCTGCTTCAAGCCTGGAGATTGAAGAGTTTGTGCCGGGCAAGCCATGGCAGGGACCCAGCATGTGGAGAGTGGAGGACGATCCATACATGACCCCAGGCAGCGTGAGTCGCAGTGCAATCAGTGCCATTGATGACGCTCATGTCATGAATGTTCTTGGCTCGTCGGTCGGCCCGGGGGCTCGGGGTGGGGCTGGTAGACCAGCCGGTGGCAGTGTCTGGTCAGCTGAGACTGAGCCTCGACCTCTAGGTGCTCAGACACCCGGAGCTCAGCTGGGCCGAAGCATATCATGGGCTCCTGGTGACAGAGCTAACGCTCCCAGTAAGTTATCTACATTCAGTACAGTTCTATTTGTGTGTCTCATCTCATGGTCTGGCTTGCCATATGCACAACTTTTCACACAGGTCTGACCTCCATTGGTGTTAGCTCAGTGTAGTGTTTAGCACGTTGGACCTTGATAAGCAAAGTTAATTGACACTGGGTTTGGTTATTACTTTTATAGTTGACGGTCACCGGCCTATTAAACCATCTCTATATGTAACCAGTTACCCAGGTCAACTCAGCCTGGTGTTCCATGTGTAGGTGCATTGAGTACCACCATAAACTTGCATGCAAACAAACTAGGCGATGTGCTAGCTGCAATCCATGGTCTGGCAGTCAGCGCTGAAGAAACGGAGACCAGTGCCACCCATTGGCCTTGAACAATGAATTGAACATGCATGTTGGATCATCAGAGACTAGCTGATAGCTTGATGCCCAAGGCATTGATGTGGATCCTTCTGTCCAGTGCAAATATCTGACTTTGACCTTGCTGTGATTTTGATTTTGACCTCATGCCCTTGAAAATCTATCCAGTTCATCTGACCTTGAGATAGAATGTATGCATGTTAATTTGCTATGGCTATTTCAGAGATATTAGGTTCAAAACTATGCAACTGAACTTGTCACAGCTTGACTTCTTGACTTGCAGAGCGTACAGTTGCTGCTTTGGCTTCTACCAGAGTTAGGTGAAATTCCCTCATATTGTGTCCAAACATTACTGTACTAACAAACGCGTTTGTGCAGATGGACAATTCGGAACGAAATTTGTTTGCTGTTTTTTTTCGGTCAGACATTTGCTTGGAGTTTAATCTTAAGTGCTATCAGTGTGACTGGAAGTTGAGCCAGAACAGTAGTCTGATTAGAGAAAAGAAGCTAAATGTACTGCGTGTGAATGAGAAAGTAGGCAGTAATAAAGATTTTAGAAGTCCATGGTTTGTCGTGAACGGCGAAAGTATAAATAATTCGAACATGACGCTATGGCTCAATTGTTATTATTGCAGTGAATTCAAACGTTGGTGCACCATCGTCATCTCTCAGAATTCGCAACTTGCCAGCTCAGGTCAGTTTCAGTTTCACTATGCTGTACTAGACCTGTCTGTCAGAGAGGGTGCTGAATGATTGATGCAAGAGTGTGCAGTTTGCTGTTGGTCAGATTTTGTTATGGCCAACTCAGCCACAAAGGATGGTATCTCTTGTGGTCAGTCGAGGAGTTTGTAGATACAGAGATATGGTGAGAAACTACTGTGTCTGATGTCATAATCTGTTGTGCACTCTGTTGCGTCACAACTTTCATAACAACTATGGCATTGCGTGGTTTTCTTGCGATAGCTCCTGGCCTTCTTGTTGTAATTTTCTTCACTTATTAGAGCATAACTCATCTGTTAGGCAGGTAGACGTCATCAAATGACAGAGGGCTATGTTTCTGGCAGACCCTGTGATCTCTATTTCTGCAGATGTTGGTACTGTTGTTGTTCATCAGCGAATATATGACACCAAGGAAGTTCAGTTTTGGCAGTTCCAGAGTATTTGCCTTGATGCATAGTTTGATGCGTAGTTCTGTAGTTAGCAGATTTGGTACCTTGTAGTACTGCACATTTATTAGATTGCTACAAAATGCAAGCAGCATGACAGCACCAGTGATTAGATTTCACCCCTTTCTGCTGGTTAGGTTTGCTTGCTGCCATGTTACCACTGTAGCACTCAGGGTGTGTATAGCTCTTCTCAGAGCTACATAGTTGCCGTTGTTAATACTGTGTAATTAAATTTCTGAAGATCGCCAAATTAACATACACTACTTAGAATGACACCATCATTTACAGTAATGTTGAGGCATGGTCTAGTGGACTGGTTAACTCACTGTATTTGATCAACAAAGTTGTTTTGCATCGGGTTCGGTTAGTGCCTGGATGGGTGACTCTTCTTGGATGGACAAGTACACAAGTTCGGTATATAACCGTCACTCAGATTAACTCAGCCATTCATCCCTCTGGGGTAGATAAATCGAGTACCAGTCTGCTTGCCTGGCTGCGGTTAAGGTGGTGACGTTTACCTGTGTCATGTAGCAGATAACACTGTGTAGTGTGTGATCCTATATGGCAGGTGATGCTCGGTAGAGATGGGTTCCCATTAAAAGATATACATTATATAGTATGCACATGCGTTAATGTCTTGAAGCATCTATGCTGTGTGTTGTGTTAATGTAGATGGACCATGCCTTGTTGAAGGCATTGGTGGAGCGTTTCGGTTCATTGCGCTGCTTCGCTGCTAGTCCGTCGGGTGATCAGGTCCTTGTGAGTTATATGCACGCGGAGGATGCCATGCAGACACAACGGGCACTGTCGGCCGGTGTTCCCGGTGGCCTGCCTCCACTGGCCATTGACTTCATCTCAGACATGGATCTGATGCAGTCTGGCCTCATCCCTCCGGCAGCAGCAGCGGGGCCTCGGGGAATCCCCCCAGACTTCGCACCCAGTCAGCCGGCAGGGGTTGAGTCGGGGTGGCCGGCTGGGCTGGGGGGCACGGCATTTGGAGGTGGGTCAGCAGGCAGTGTGTGGAGTACTGGTGGTGCTGGTGGTGGGGTAGAGGATCACAGTTCATTTCTGCCAAGCGACCTCTTCTCCGGCGGCCAGTAGCCCGGCCATGTGGGGGCTCGGCCAGTGTCCGTCCATCCGTATGCAGCATCAGCAGCAGCGTTCTAGTCTGCTCTCCTCATCACTCAGCCTTGACTGACTTGACAGCAAGCAAGTATTGTCAATGTATTCGTTCGTTCGGGCTACTGCCTTCATTCGACAAAGTCTGCATTTTTGTGTTTTCCGATGGTCCTGCATTGGCCGGCCATCACAGTTGCAATGTGATCTCGAGTTATGTGCTTGCGGGTTGGACAGACGTGTTGTACCAGTACATGTGTATCGTCGTCAGGCAGATGCCTTGGAGAACTTTTGAAGTGAAGATCTGGCTGTCGTAGTCCATCTTTCTGTCTGTTCTGCTATTTTGCTGCTCTGTGCTCCATTCCATTTCGCAGATAAGTATTCAATGTAGAGACTCAACTTGACTCGTCGCTTGAGCATTAGACCAAACCAATCTTGTGTCGGTCGCAGCCAGCATTGTGATCAATGCATATCGTTTGTGAATGCAGCGGTCCAGTGGCGTCGTGAAAACCTCAGATTTTAGGATGTCAGAAAATTGTTTTTTTTTGTGAGAAAGGTTTTATCCAAAAATTCAAAATTCAGGACCAAAAATCCCCCATTTTGGGGGAATTTAAGAGCAGAAATGCAACATTGAAATTTTGAGCACCTCACCCTTGTCACCTATGTCAGAATTGTCTGTTGTATATTGCAATTTCCTGCCCCCTCCTCAAACTTTTGATGCATGACGCCTCTGCAGCGATCAGCATTTAGTGCCATGATTGTCCTGCTGACTGGTGGCCACTGCCCACGGCCGGTGGTTTTATATCATGTACTCTGGTGCTAGATCGTGTGACCAATATGATCGTTTATTTTTTAACTACGGTACCGACTGTTAACTTGACTCGCAGTCAAACAATCATCTCTGGACTGACACTGCAACCGTCTTCGTGATATCTTAGTTTCGACGAGCGATCTGTGGGTATGCCTGCGCCTGGCCAGCCAGCTGCACTTGAGAGCAGTGCCATAGTTTGTGTCAGTTCAGATGCAGTGTAGTACGTGAAAATATACAAAAAAAATCGAGGAGAGGCGGTGTACGATGGATGTGCTAGTGATATGAACATCTGTTAATGTCGTTTTACATACATCATATTCTGCGGTGACGACGACAGACATTCAAGCTCTTGTTGCATTGTTGACTTTTCATTTGTGCGTGTTCGTTCGTGTGCCGCAACGTTGCGTAAACTGTTAAATAATAATGTCTATGTTTATTATCCACAGATTCATAATATTATGAATGCGATTTTTTTATTTAATTAGTTTATTATAAATAAATTTGTTGTTACTGTGAATGCTGCATCGATTGATTGATTTTACGAATGATAACGGCCACTCTTAGAGAACTCGGTACATCATCTTTTGCGTTGATTGTTAATGGTAGTTTTTGTCATCAGAAATATCTTCTGGCAGTTCATTTCATTTTGAACAGTGTTCATCTGTGTTACAGCATGCTATCAATGAATTTACACACCATACTCTGTTGCTAAGTAGCCATTTTTTTGTTTCATTAGTAACAAAGTGGTCACATTTGACAGTTTGTACACTCATTGTTTGCGTTTGTTCGCTCATGGCTATTAAGTGTAGCGAGTAATTTGTGGCATTTACTTTGTGTCCTCATCTTGTTCAGAACTGTTACGAAGCATATTCTGCCAACCTTCCGTTGTTCCGTTCACTCAGTGTCGGCCGTACGTCATAGAACTGTGGTACTTTTGTAATACTACTTCAGTGCTAAACGTGGCAGTATTTATTTAGCTACTGCAATAAAACTCGTTGCAGATGATACAAGTAATTTGAGCAAAGCTCATGAGACGCGCGAAAGCCTATAGCAGTTCCTGTTCGCAGGTAATCGTAGTCTATCTCCATCCATTTTGTCGCAATTCACTCTTTTGCAGCCAAAAATCACTTAAAGTCGGTATTTTTAGGGTTCAAGGTCATCGATGTTGATAAATTTAAAAAGCCTGTCACCAGTGCTTGTTATGATAAGCAGCATGTATGTACCTATCTGCCACCATTTTTACGCTACGCGAGAAAATTGTGGTAAAATAACCACTTTTTAGGAGGG
>Ga0056128_1012707_pt1 | contig 10268 bp, 7 predicted proteins | sample WorMetLIZISLAND2_FD_71113 | JGI IMG/M metagenome (GOLD analysis project Ga0056128, IMG submission 71113) | Marine gutless worms symbiont microbial communities from Max Planck institute for Marine Microbiology, Germany - Olavius geniculatus... ... | reverse complement strand
CCGTCGGCGTGGTCGTCGTCTCCGCAAGCGTTGTAGTAGTTTCGGCTGGAGTTGTCGTCGTTTCTGCCGGTGTAGTAGTAGTTTCCGCGGGTGTAGTCGTGGTTTCGACCGGCGTGGTTGTAGTTTCCGCCGGCGTTGTCGTCGTCTCCGCGAACGTTGTAGTAGTTTCGGCTGGAGTTGTCGTCGTTTCTGCCGGTGTAGTAGTAGTTTCCGCGGGTGTAGTCGTGGTTTCGGCCGGCGTGGTTGTAGTTTCGGACGGCGTTGTCGTCGTTTCCACCGATGTCGTTGTTTCCACCGTTGTCGACGTTGTTGCAACGCCTGTACACGAATAATAATAATAGCAATACCAGTGCCACTGTTTATAGTGCTGTCGTCATGGCGCACCCATTCCGAGAGTTCACAGGGTTCATTTGCCTGAATGTAGCACGAGCGCCAAGTGTCTGCCGTCTTTTGGACCAAGCCGATCAGCTTGAGCTATCCGCCGATAAGCAGCTATAGTAAGTACATTCACCATCGCCATTTATTATCACTCATCGAAACAGCTGATACTGATTTTACCGTCTCGCGTAGGGTCGAAGGCCGAATCGACCTAGCTGGCTGGCTTCCTAACGAAATGGTTTACTTGCCCTGGAAACAGTCACCCATCCAAATACTAAATGGGCCCGCCGTAGAGTAACTTCTTTGATTTGATCAGACGCGTTACCGCTACGCCACGCCGCCAACCGAATGTGCAATATCAGACTTTTAGCAGCGACCCCCAGATTGGTTTTAAAATTCGCTGCACTTTTACAAAAAAGGCATATGGAAAATCGAATTGTCACGCGACCGTAAACGTCACTCAGCGCCATATGTCAACCTTGTGACCACGTCATATCTTTGTCTACTGCTTTCGGCGCATTTTAGCCATCGCAATTCTGTCCGTCTGTCCGTCCGACTGTCTGTCACATGGGTGGATCAGGCAAAAACGGTCCATCTAGGATCTCCAAATCTTCACCATCGGCTGAAGAAACAAGTTTCAGGAACCGTAAAGCTTTTTCATAAATTCGAAGGGGGTCACCCCGAACGAGGGCGCTAAATGAGAGAAGGGTGGTCAAAATTTGCGATTTTTGGCCTATAACTCGCTGTATCTCAGTAACGGTGCGAGATAAGGCCTAGGTTACTATTAATCACTAACAGGAAATCGTATACTGGCTGTCGATTGGCGCCGAATTCAATGACTTTGGATGACCTTGAACGCAAAAATAGGGGGTTTTTAATGGAATTTTCGGCCACTTTCGCCTGTGAGTCTATATCATTCACAAGGAGGCGCCACCGTCGCCAACGCCACACGCGCCTATGGCCGATGTGTATTATGGTCCCGATGGGTCGAGTCCAAATGATATGCGATTTTCGAAACTATAACTACTGAACTGGAAATGCTATAGGCTTTCACGCATCTCGTGAGCTTTGCACAAATTTCTTGTTACTATTTTATTGTTGTCCATCCATCTGTCTGTGGGTCACTAATGTATTGTGGCTACTGGCTAAGCATTAGGTCACAAGAGAAAACTGAAAACTTTTTACACGAATAATTAGCCCTGTGTCGAGGCTCTCTGCCTATAAAATTTGGCTGATGTAGTGCAAGTAAAACACAAATTTGGGGTTGAATTGAGGTAGCAGAATAAATGTGCATTGAGCAACAAAAAACTGGCCATATCTCGGTAATGGTAAAAGATAGGGCCAAGGTTACTATTACTGATTGGAAGCGGCATACACCCTTACAGATGAGATAAATGCACAAAACATCAGTTTATACACTTGTTAACGGCAATATCAAAGAACTCGCACATCGAAAACAGCAAAAATCACACAAGGTGATATTGCCCGCACCACACTGACTGTGTGTCAATGTGCTGCTGAATAATATCACCTTTTGTGATTTTTGCTGTTTTCGATGTGTGAGTTCTTTAATATTACTGTTAACAAGTGCAGTGGCGGATCCAGAATTTTCCAATGGGGGGGCAGGAGACGCCGAAGGCGTCGAGACGTAGGGTCGAGACGCCGTAGGCGCCGAGGGGGGTGGGGTCTCCCCCAGAAAATTTTTTTCATTTTTTATGCCAAATTAATGCATTTTTGCGCACTTCTGACAGTTATTTGTTAGCCAATTTTGTATCACGATGCGGCTCACTATATGAAGACAACAAATTATTGGGCCTGGGAAAAATTTTGAAAAATTTTGAAAAATTTTATGCAGAAATAATGCATTTTGGTGCAAAATTTTTACTTGGTTTTACAATGTTTTCAGTCAATGGGGGGGGCGGCCGCCCCCCCCCCGTACCCCCCTCTGAATCCACCACTGAACAAGTGTACACATCAGTTTATACATACAGTTATTAACAGCGACACGCAATGACACTCAGTGTTATTTTTTGTCCGCACGAACAAAAATGTAAGCAAATCTGACGCTATTTTCCGTCCACTATGTATCAGACTGCATGCACACGTGTCCACATAGATAAATAACAGCAAATTTGATTCTGTGCATCATCCTCATTGATTTCCTGACAACACATTGCCTTCAAAATGTGCACAGGTGCTTTGGCGTTTAGTAAATGACGTAATTCTGAATAATTAATAATGTACATCATACATGCTAATTCATATATTCAAGGTGCTAATTCCCATATTCATTCATAATTCATACATGCACTCTGACTAATTAATGTGCCAGTGGCTTCACAGACTAATGATATGAGCCCACAGGACCTATGGGTGTGCCTGTTTTTATATAATTTTCATGCAGTTTTACCACAGTTACATATACTGCGAGGGCGTAGTATGTGCATGGCCTATTAGGGCCATACCAAGCTCATGGCACTTAAAATGATCATTTGACCAAGCCATGGCAATGTGTCCATAGCAACATCGATGTCATAGTATTACAAAATACTGCAAAAATCCTTTGTTATGGAGTGTTTAGGTGCTGCTAAATAATCACACGTGTACTTTCACATCATATTTGTTATTTTTTACAAAACCTTGAGTCCAATTAAGGTGTATTTAACCGGAGTTAGTGTCAGGTTTGCGGTCAGCATATGCAAACCGATGTACCCAACGAGCTGAATGTACCACTTCGCTAACAAAATAGGTCCACGTAAATTGCACTTTGGTATATATTTTAGCACATACTTTATGCAGTGCTAATATAATAATAACACAATAAAGTAAAATAAGTGCAACACAGTATTATATAAGCACAACGCAACAAAAATATGCAACAAGCGTATCGGGCTCCGCATGTGAACTGGCTTGGCAGCGATGGAAAGCCGGAGGTGACTACTACCACAATATAGCCTATTGCAAATACTACGTGCCAAAGGCGCATATATATGCACTGTGGTTTTACTTTCTGTCCGACCATGGCGGACGGAAAATAGCGTCAGACTGGTTTACTCTTCCGTCCGTGCGGACGGAAAATAACATCCATGCTCAATGACTGACACATCGAAAACAGCAAAAAACACTAAAAGTATCACTTCTTCTTCTTCTTCTTCTTGGCGTATGGTCGAACTTCAACAAGTTGAAGACTCCTGACCAGTAGTGGTTGTGGACATGCCGGCAGTGCTGAGTGCATAAGGAAAAATCATGAAGGATGTACAGGTGCAGAACTAAGTGCTAACCAAAATAGAGAAGTGTCTCTGGCTCCTCACGGAAAGGTCGCGACTCCCTTTCACCAGAATCGGTAGAGTACCGCACCATCACATCGCCTAACTGTCAATGTGCTGGTTGGGGCTAAAATTGCATAATGCCATTTTTTTCAAATTTTCCAGAAACTATTTACAAATAATTACTGAATCGGAAATCTCAAGCACAAACGCTCGACTGTAATAAAAGTAGATCAGCAAGTGAAATCGCATCGCGTGTCAGCTACGGTAAATAAATAAGTAAGAAGAAAATAAAGAGAAATGGTAACTTTACCTCAGGGATGAATAATTATCTATATTCCCTGCTTTACATTCAAAATGGCGGCCAAACCGCTGCAGATAGACGTTTGACTGACATACGGTTATTATAGGCCGTCTTTATAGCCCGTAGTAACGCAGACCTCTTACAACGTAGGTCTACCGTTTAGCCACAATAGTGCGTAATAACTAGCCTACAGCTGTCAAAGTGTTAATTTTTCACGCGTTAACGCATTGCGTTAATTATTTTAACGCACACGTTAACGCGTTAATAACGCATCATTATATTACACTGCTGATATTGTAGGTGAACTGCATCGAGAGGGTGACTGGTATGATGACCGACGAACTCGAGGCTGTGTCGCAGAACCGTGACAGTAGGCCTAGGCCTAATGATCGAACGGCAACTAAACAATTTTTAAGTACTTGAATGATTCGGTTGTCAAATAGGCCTAACCGCAGTTTAAAATAATATTGAAACTTCTGCTTCACAGAATTTAGTAATTTTTAGTCGACAGTACTTTAGTAACGGTCAAGCTGTTGTCATGGTTGTCGTTCGTCGGTCCGTCTGTCCATCACGGATGTACCGTGGCTAAACGATGCAAGATAGTGCCAAGGTTACTATTAAACACTAATAAGAACTGGCATAGGCCTATGCCCTGTCAGATTAGATAGAAATCATTGACCTTGGATGACCTCGAAGGCCGTTACGCGCTATTGCGGCTAAACGGTGCGAGATAAAGCTTGCTACTGATCATTGATAGGAAGTCATATTGCTTTCAAATGAAATGAAAGTCATCGACCTTAACCCATTAGTGCCTAGCGTCCCCAAAAATGGGACAGCAGAATAAGCTGTTATAAAATTTTAATAATGCATTTTAGTATACTTTTTGCTGTGAATAGAAGGCGATAGGTTTACTGCGCATCATTTTGGGCTACAATTGTGACACTAAAATGTAATTTGTGCGACTTTAGACGGGCAGAATTGGCAACTTGGCGTTTGTAAACATAAACAAACTCGCTCAATATTTGCTGTTATTTTCCAAGGCTATTATGCGTTTTAGTGATCTGAAAACTGATCGCTATCATTACGGTAAGTGATTTAATTGCTATGTTTTATTCGACGTTACTCTTCATTTGTTTTTGATGTTTTTACAACGTATTGAATAGGCGTCCCATTTTTGGGGACGCTAGGCATCAACGGGAGGGGCATTCAGTAAATAGAAGTAATGGTTCGCTATTCGTGTAATCAATTCAAATGAAAAACTAACATTTGCAAAACAATATTGTTGCATGCAAGTAACTTAATATTGTTTGTGGTTTTTTAATAATTGGCTACTAGTTAGTTGGTATAGCTGCTTTTGTAATATAAATTTTTGTCGGTTTGCAAGTCGTTATCGAAGTCGTGGATACACAGTTCATGAGGTGCTGTGTATGCTTGAAGATGATGCAGCAATGACAGAAGCCAACATCTACATCGCCCCACCGTTGGATCCTGCTTGCAGTGATGAGGACAGTGGTAATAAAGACGAAGGGACAGTAAACAATTTGACCAACCATCAGCTTGAGGCTGAAGCTAAAGTAACAGTCCGGCACGGTGCTGAAAGGGTAAGAATTGCCTTTCAGGAGAATTCGGAACTAAACATTGTGACCCTTCAAATGCGTCTTTTGATACTGACAGTTACGCAAATATTACCGCAACCACTGATACGCCTACAGCCCTGCCTGTGACTGACATGTCTGATGTAATGCCAAAAAACGCAGGCGTAAGTGGTGGTGGCCACTGTTCTCATACCTGCTTCAGCTGGCAATGCAAAATGCCTGGCTGGTCTATCGCATGACTGCTGCTGCTAAGTTTCGTCCACTCTCCAACCTTGAATTCCAACGTGACATCTGCAATGTGTATTACAAGCGGTACGCAATGGAACGACCAGCAGTTGGGCGAAGTGTAGGCCGACCCAAAGAGCTGTCTGTGAGAGTGCCACAGGAAGTCAGAAGTGATGGTGTGGACCACTACATCAAGTCTAGCGGCACTCAGAGAAGATGTGCAGTTTGTGGCAAGAAAGTCCGCAAACAGTGCATGAAGTGCGATGCTGGCCTACATATGGAGTGCTTTGTAAAATTCCACAAGGCAGCCTGAGATGTGCAATCATGACATTTAGGCCTAGTAAATTGGACACTAGTGCAAAACTGACAATTAATTTTTTGTTCTTTTAGGTCTATACTATTTTGATATTATGTGTGTTATGTAGACTTATTAGCTATAAAGCTTTACAGTACTAGCGATTGTGTGCAATAATGTGCAGTATTTGTACTGTGAAGCTGTCATTGGAGTTTGAACATATTATTATGCCTAATTACGTATTTTTTTGTTATTTGTATTGCAGTTCTATGTTAAATCAGTCACTTATATGTGTGTGTTGTATATTGCATATTTTTATAGATAAAGAATTTTATTGTAGTCGTATGTGATGACTCGAGATAAACCCACAGTGTGCAATTATGACACTTAGGCCTAGTAAATTGGACACTGATGCAAAACTGACAATATATTTTTATACTAGTATTATAATATATGTGACTATGTGTTACATAGACTTACGTTTTACTAGTCATTGTGTGCAATGATATGCAATATGTGTACTGTGAAGCTGTTATTGGAGTTCGAGCTAGCATATTATTATGCATAATTACATATATTTTATTATTTGTTTCACAGTTTTCTGTTTAATCAGTTATTTATAATGTAATTAAACAGTAGCCACATGGTTGGTGTGTACTATTTGACTGATTTTCATTGATGAAGTATTTTTTGTAGTCATGAGTGATGATCGAGTTTAACCCGCCCTCCTGTGCCTAGCGTCCCCAAAAATGGGACACTGGTAAAAATGTTAACAGAATTGACTATCATCAAATTTTCCATAAATGGAAGTCATATATCGACTTTGGAGCTCATGTTTGTTGATATATTTATCATTCAAAAGTTTTTTGAAAATTCAGGCACTAATGGGTTAAATGACCTTGAAAGTCGCTGACAACCAGTAGGCCTACGGTCGACTATTTTAGCGACAGCTGGGCTTCTTCAAGCCTTCTTGTTTCAACATGACGTCGTGTTAATTTTTAACGCGTTAAGTTAACGCGTTAATTCGACAGCTTTAGTAATAACCCTTCAATATCATCTAAAATCGATGACTTTCGTGTCATCTGAGAGGGTTTTTGCGATTTCTTATCATAGATGTTAAAAACATTGATTTGCAAATAAAAAACATAAAAACAGTTTTTTTTAAACTTTTATTAAAAAACACTATAAAACATGGATAAAAAACATTAAACTGCTGATGTTTCCAATCGCTACTTTCTTCGCCATTGTACACACCAAGAATATCTAACTCAGATAATTAAAAACAAAAACCTACCATTTGTAGGCTAAAGACCAAAAACGACGTATTGAATAAAAACAAAAACAAGACAAAATCAAAAACAGCTGAATGCAATTTGCCCATGAAAAATAAATCATATTTGTAATTTTGTACGTTTATGTTTTGACACGAACAAAAAAGCGACATTAAAAAGCACAAAAACATTTTTTTAAATTAAAAAACAAAAATGAAAAGCATGAAAAAGAAAAAAAACATAAAAACATGTTTTTTAAAAACTTTTATAAAAAATAGGCTATAAAAACTACTGAGTTAAATTCACATCGCAAAACGCAAGCAACGTGTGTCTGTACGGGCTATTGTCCTATTCTGCGTCCTCCCCGGCGGTAGCAAGCCATAGTTTATACGGGCAATTGCCCGTGCGGGCGGATGCCCATTGGGGCGAATGTCCGTGCGGACGGGTGTCCGTGTGGGCGATTGTCCGTTTCCCGTTTCTGATATACAGCGACTTATATCTTGAATTTTTGCGTTAAAAAATATTGCTGCCAAACAGCTGCCCATGAAGACATGGTTAGGCCTGAAGTCGTCATAGCCGTATCCAATGGTACTATCGCTGACCCTTACGACTTACCATTTAGCCACAATGACGCATGATTGGCATAGTAGAATCAAGGTTATAGATTTTCGTGTCATGAAAAAGGGCTTGTGCGACTTCCTATTAATGATTAGCAACCTTGGCCTTTTGTCTTACCATTTCTGAGAGACGGTCAGTTATCGGTTGAAAAACCACATTTTATTGTCACGTCCATTCAACCCCAAAACTAAAAGTGTTTTCTTTGCACTGGATAGTTGAAATTTTGCATGCCTAGGTTTATGACACAGAGCTAATAATTTATTCGTGTTAAAAAGTTTTCCGGTAAGACCTACCGCTAAGCCACAATACATGCGTGGCAGACATACGACAGACCTACAGGCGGTGACATAGGGCAAACCGTTAAGCTTAGGCCTATAGACCCTAGCTAAGCTTAACCCTTTACTGCATAACTTATTTTGTGATGTAGCCTCAAAGTAAATGTCTTTTATTTCGACGCTATGCAGTATGATGGGTTAACGGTCGGCCCGAAAACAGAACTCGATAGTAGGCCAATACAGCGCGTTTATAATAGTATAATAGACTCACCGATATGACATAGCAAAAACGTTGGTATAAGAAATGACTCCAGAAGCCGACTGGGTGCTTTCATCCTGAGTAACAGCATACAAACATAGACTAATAGAAGATCAGTTCATAAAAACAAGAAATCTGAGCTAATGCTCACGAGACGCGCGAAAGCCTATAGCAGTTCCTGTTGGCAAACTGTCAGCCTATATCCAGGCATTTCATTAGGCCTACAGTTCATTCTTAAAGTGTGCGCTGCAGCCGAAGATCGCAAAAATCAATAAAACCCTTCTATTTTGGAAGTTCAGGGTCTTTCAAAGTCATTGATGTTAATACGAATGAAAATCTTGTCACTAGTGCTTGTTGTGATAGGCAGCATGCCCATGCCTATTTGCCACCGTTTTCACGAAAGACTGACCAACAACGGTAAAATAACGACTCTTACGGGGGTATCGCTGTTTGATGCCCTCGTGCGCAGGTTTCCTTGAACCTAGAAAATCGAGACTTGGACCATCGAAATCTACGTTCACTGCTGAAAATTTCTTACGTAGCTTGTTCATGTCTATCTCAGTTATTGATTTCGGCGCAATTCGCTCTTGAAATGTGTCTCGCAGCCCGAAATCGCCAAAAATCCATAAAACCCCCATTTTGGCGTTTAAGGTCATCTAAAGTCATTGAATTTGGTGGCAATCGAGAGCCAGTGTACGACTTCCTATTAGTGATTAATAGTAACCTATAAGCCCTATCTCGCACCGTTACTGAGAAACAGCGACTTATTGGCTGAAAATCGCAAATTTTTCCTACCCCCTTTCATTTAGCGCCCTCGTTCGGGGTGATCTCTTCGAATTTATGAAAAAGCTTTACGGTTTCTAAAACTAGAGTCCTCCAAGCAGCCGATGGTGAAGATTTTGCGATCCTAACTTGCACCGATTTCGACTGATCCGCCCGTGTGACAGACAGGCAAACGGACAAACGAATGGACGGACGGATGGACAGGATTGCGATGACTAAGACGCGCTAAAGCAGTCTAGCTGCTTTCACGCGTAAAAACCGAAACGCTCACGTTCATAATAGGGAGCACGGACGTGCGAAAATATAACTAACCGTAAAAAAGCAAAAACCCCTGAAGTTAAATTTATTAGTCCGCCCGGAAACGGTAGTTTTCGTTGGCGGACTTATGTTTTAGTTTTACTCCGACGTTTTCTTTTTTTCGCCACGGATCTCGAAGCTCCATCCGCTGATCGCCCCACGAAGTTTTGCACCATGGTCGGTAGTAAAAATATTTATAACGCAGGTCCAAAATTTCGAAGGCCTACAAAAATATTCAGCGGCGAAAAACATTCAAAATTTGGCGCACACCCCATCGGAGACAGGGATATTGTTCTTTGATGCCCTTTGATGACAGACGGACGGACGGACAGACAGAATCGCGATGGCTAAGACGCGCTAAAGCAGTAGCTGCTTACATCAGTGCTGCGCTACCGCGCAGCCTGTGATGGGATTTTTATTGATTTTTGCGTCTTCGGCTGCAGCGCACACTCCAAGAATGAACTGCGACTACCAGTAGGAAAGTGCCCTCGCCGAGTTCGATGGTCACGTTCCGATGACGTCACGTGATTCCTAAAGATCAAAATCGTGACCCCAAAATATTCAATGTCTTCATGGCCGAAAAAAGCAGATGGTTTATAATTGACCATCAACATAAAAACTTTGTTATTGTAATAAAACAGCAAATATAAATGTACAAAACATCAGTTTATACACTTGTTAACGGCGACATGCAATGATTGA
>Ga0056128_1012704_pt1 | contig 10269 bp, 7 predicted proteins | sample WorMetLIZISLAND2_FD_71113 | JGI IMG/M metagenome (GOLD analysis project Ga0056128, IMG submission 71113) | Marine gutless worms symbiont microbial communities from Max Planck institute for Marine Microbiology, Germany - Olavius geniculatus... ... | reverse complement strand
TGCGCGCTGTGTGTGCTGGTGCGCTGTCCTGCTGGAAGATGAATCCGGTGGGCAGCCGGCGATTGCTTGAAAAGAACGACAATTTAGTGATAATTTATAAACAAAATAAATTACTGTTTGCCTGCCAAAGCGTCACTGTGACGTCATCGGCAGTAACGTGGTAACCGGTTTTTGAAAATTAAATAGCATTTTTAGCTTAGACAATTTTTAATGTTAAAAAATCGGTAGGCGGTCATGTTCAGAAATCTATAATTTCGTCGTTTTTCAACAGAATCATATTTGACTTAGCAGTTAGATGTAGAACGTTTCTGTAAATAAACCTGTAAAACCTGTAAAATTCCATGTTAAAATTCCAAGCGGTTGCTGAGAAAACGGCAAAAAACTTTAGGGGGCTACTTTTTTTGCCGCACCCTGTAGACTTGTTTTCGTTCATTCTGCCGTAAATAATGTTCGTTTGCGTTATCGTTTTAGTTACCGAGAATATCCCTGATCAGCAGGCAACATGAGCTTTGGGTCGGCTGCGGCAAATATTGCAAACAGCTAGTGTGATTGGTAAGCAAGTGCGCCACATGACCTGCCGCTTGCCTGCTTCGTCAGACCTCAACCTCAGCTGCGGCCGACCGCCAGCACCACTTCCTGTTTCCACAGCGCACGCACAGCACTCGGCCACAAATCACCCCGGCCCGCTGCGATTATGGCGGATGAACTACATAGTAGCCCTATCTGCGAAAAAAATTGTCTTTGTGAGGACGAGTAGTCTAACGCGTTTGTACGCAGAGAGAAATTGAATTTAAATCCCCAGCGATGAGATTTTACATAACAGAAATTCTAGCCAAGTACTGCACGCGTAGCTTATGTCTGTTGTTCTGCTTTATCACCATGTATGTGTATTTTATACAATGAAACGTGTTAAGTTTGACCATAAAATGCACGAAATGGTGGATGGCATGCGCCATAACTCGCTCACGACATCCTGCGTAATAACGTATATCTGCCTATGCCCTTGTCCTACATGTCGAATTTAACAACATGACTACAAAAATAATGCTGATCTTGTCAGTTCTGACAAGTTTTGCGAATATACCGAAGGGACTTTGAAGATTATTCGGCGAGATATGACTGATAGCTCGTACACACTGTCTACTAAATGTCCCCACATTGTGGATAGAACGTCCTGTATCGCCTGTATCCGGAGTCGAAAATCGTTTTTTTTCCACACGTATCCAGAAGTTGAACACGTTCAACTTTTGCGTACACGTAGAAAGTTCTACATATTGACACTCTGGACTCTGTATAACTTTTACAAAAGTACAGATCGCGACGTCTGGCTTCGTGCACACGCTCATTTACAGTACTGTACGGCAATACAGCTCTTACCCAGAATATCAAGTTGAAGACGAACATCAGGTATTTGAGGCACGTATAACAGCCGCCGAGCGCCATTTTCGCAGCGGAACTCTGGGACGCAAATCAAACTGGACAACTCTGACGCAAAACCAAATGACCGGGTGTACAACTATGACGATGAAACGCTTGACACAATTTCACTCAGAAACTCAGCTCAGCACACTCTACGTGTTTGCTACTTGAGTTGAGTGTACGCTTGCAGTGGCAGCCAGCAACAAGCAGCTGCAGGGTCAGGGCGTAAAGCCAACGCCAACCAGCCAGTCGGCTCTGCGGCATCCGCCTGTAGGGCTGAAGGCAGAGAGAGTGGCCCGCATCAGCCAGCCAACTTTCAGCTGCTGAAACAAGCCACTGCTGACGGCATCCCGCGCACGCCCAATGCCAGCACTGGCAGTAGAGTGATGGATTGGAAATGCATGGTTGACCTGGTGATTGATACTGACCTAGAATCTATTCCACTGTCATTTATTGCAGCATATGTGCGCGTTAATGAAAATCTTTATTCACCACAATGCTAGAAAATGCCAAATGCTAAATGCGGAAACTAAATGCTAAAAACAATTTTTTAAAACATGAAAAGAACAATGCGGAAACTGATTAGTATTCACCTCCGGCCCTGTGGGACGTTCACGAAAATTTTTGTTTTTCTGTGATTTTCGTTTTCTTGTTTATGTTTTTGTTAGATATTTATCAATTTTCAAAATTTATCACGTAGTCTTGGTAGGAAATTTGGTAAAAAGTGGATTAATACAGATCCATTACTTACGTCTTAAAAATGTCGCTACACGCTACCTCGTGGAAATTAAGTTACTTTAATTTGGATTTCACAGATTGCACTGACATAGCACAGTAACGAAACCAAGGAACACACGAAATAGCAAAAACTGGTGTCGTGTGGATCAGCTTTCACCGCGTGATCTTGCCTTGAAGTGTTAAAAACAGACACATAATTCATGTTCGGTTCAGTCAACTTGAATGAAATTTTACCGCTAGTGATTTTCTGCCGCATCATTAGCTGAAATGGTCGAACGTCATCGAAGCTACTAGGTAGGCCTAATCGTTTCAAAACTGTCTGATTGCTCGATCTAAGCTCCCGCCTATGTACAGCACTTTTTATGCGTCACCCGTTAGCCTACGTGTAAGCTTACATGGAAGTATAAATATAGCTCCGTGGTAAGCTTATAATGCACGCCAGAACTCGTCACAGAGAGTTTTGGCGTGGATGAACTGTTTGTCACCCATCCAGCTGCTATACAGTTTATATTTATACCGTTTATAGCGTCGATGTTAGGACTATATAGGATATAACCTGTCATAACCATTTTGAGTGAAAATAGACCACACGTTTAGTCTGTGCATGCCACAGAATATTGTCGAGTTTGAAAGTATCTATGTTTGCAACGCTATCGAGTCGATACAACCTGCACGCCCGGTAGGCATATTAATTTGCACAGAAGTTACATATGCCTGCATGAAAGCAGTTGCCGCATCGGATACACAAATGAGCCACTGACTGACCCCTGTAGCCTACATATAGCTAGCAATAGCATTATACTGGCGTCCATGGCCTATTTGCGTTCCGGTAAATCATCACCTCTGTTTGCACGATCACGGCAGGCTGTCCGATCTAGACTAAAACATGTTCCGGCGTTTGATGAGGAAGCAACAGCTGCAGCAAGAGTGATACTGTATGCTGTTGCTGCTGCTGCTGCTGTGTGTGTGTGCTATGCCGCAGTAAGTTTAGCCGACATCTTGGCGCCTGATAGTCCACATTCTGTCTCTCTCTCGTACTGTGTCACAACGCACAAAAGTTCTCAATCACTGCTGAGGAATCTGTTTAATATCAATAATATGTAGGCCTACATTGCTGCATATTGCCTTATTACGTAGCCAGAAAGGGCTTGAGGCCCGAAGGGCTAGAAATCGAGGCCGAAAAGCGAGAGCAGGGGTGACGACGTTATTGGGGAAGGGCCAGCCAGCCATCTTCCCACCAGCTAGATGGTCTAAAAGAGCGCTGTAACGTCTTCCAGCGGAGTCAGGGGCGGAGCTCTGGCCGTAATTTTTCGGTCATAAGAATCTCTGAAAGTGTTAGTTCTACTGCACAATTTTTGCATTCACAACTGAGGCTGGCTAAATTTTAGAAGTCTTATTTCTAAGGAGGGGAAGTGAAGAAAAAACAGAAAGAAAAGAAGAAATGAAAGAACGGGAAGGAAAGAAAAGAGAGGCGAATGGAAATTTTTAAAAATTAAGAGTCGAGCCCTCTCTCCAATTCGCATTTCTGGCTACGCCGCTGCATGCTACTAGTTTCTTTGCTGAGCAACGTTGAAAAAAGATTTAATAAATTTATTATCTGGTGCAGAATAATTGCAGACAACCGTTGAAGAAAATCACATAGAAACTGAAGTCTTTTTTAAAAAAATCATCACACACGCAGTCCAAGGTTCTAAACCGTTGTCCATTTTTTGACTTATTCACCAGGTGGCGGAACGTCACCAATAAGGAGAAATACGGCTTTCTACACTGTGTCCGGAAAAAGTAACCCCTTAGACGTCGTACAATAGTAATGTCAAATCTGAACGAATCTAAACAAAATTTCTTACACTTAATCCCCAATAAATTGCTAAAAAGACCACTAAATGTATTATTTTTGGCAGAGTTATTAATTGCTGAATATCGATAACAAAATGTCTCCTTTACTAAAATTATGGCGTTACGTAAGTAAACCTCTTGGTAATTGTCCATTTGCGTAACTCCAATAACACACAGCATCTGATTCTAACAAAATTTTACAGGTCTGATGTTTCCAGAACGACTTGAAACTGAAATTTTTTAGACGTGACTTCACTAAAGCCGCTGTAGCTATTATTTGCTTTGGTGAATTTAACTGAAATTGGCCACCATGATTGCCAATAGATGATGCATTGTCAGTGTAAAATTTTGACATAATCAGATGTTATCGATATTCAACAATTAATAATTCTGCTGAGAAATAATTTTTTAACGAAATTTGGTGATCGCTTCAACAATTTATTTGGGATTAAGTGTACGAAATTTTATTCAAATTCTTTTAGATTTGGCATTTCTATTGTACGATGTCTAGGGGGTTACTTTTTCCGGACACAGTGTAGGATTATGCGAATTATTAAGCACAGTTGTGGCGCTTAGAAATGAAGAGCATCATGCAGCTATAATGTTTCTGTCATAAATGTAAAAATGTTCTACGACGTTTTATGTACTTTACTTTTACTTTAAAGAATAAACTGCGTGCACTGACAGTGGCTTATATCCTCGTAAATCTGAAATCGAAATCGGGCGCAACTTCCCTCCCCCATTTTCGGGCTCATGTTCCCCAGGTTCCCTTTCAACTTCAAGCTCGTTTCTCCACTTTTAGACTCATTTTTCCCTTACCCTTAGGCTGCTTCTTTTCTCTAGGAGGATTTTTTTGTTAAAGATGTAAACTGGAAAATAGGGGAGACGTAAAAATAAGGGGAGTTTTGTTATGGATGTTCATTGCCCAGTAAAAGATAAGGAGAAATTTTTGATTTACACCCTTAAAAACTCCCCCTATTTTTCACTGGGTGCAAGCTGCGCCCACCAAGTATAGAAATAGAAGCCACTGCGCGTTGGGCTACTGCAATTTCATTTCATTTATTTGCAAACAAACAAAACATCAATCAATACGATACAGATAGCTAACACTAGGCCTACAGTTCATTCGTCACAGGAATTAACTATAAGACCAATCAATACCAAGACCACAGCAACATAAAGACTGCAGATGCACATACTCAAGTAGACCCAGATGGTTTTGAAGGCCTGGCGAAAAAAAGCTCTTCTGCCGTATAGGCTATCATGCGTATTTTGTTATCAAAAATCGACTCAATGCAGCCGGCGTTATTCGTCCACCTGCAGCGGGTGCTCAGTGTGAGGAGAAAATTAAAATTAAAGAGTGAAAGACCAAACACGAAAGACCAATTATTTAAGACCGATGCCGCTCTGAGACCAGACTTGTTCTATAAGACCACGGTCTCAGACCCAAGACTGACAGTCAGGATCGAAATTCGACCAACAAAATGTTAAGCTTTGACAACGACGAGTTGGAAAAAGTAGACCCATCTGGCGACTTCGTAAGTTTGTCTACGACCGACAGTAGAAGATAGAAATTCCGTTCGCGAGTGACAAGTGACGACGTGGTTAAAACAAGAAATCTGAGATAATGCTCATGAGATGCACGACAGCCTATAGCAGTTCCTGTTCGCGGCTAATCTTAATCTATCTCCACCCATTTCGTCGCAATTCACTCTTTTGCAGCAACAAATCGCCAAAGTCACTAAAACCCCCTATTTTTAGCGTTCAAGGTCATTCAAGATCATTAATGTTGACATTCCTAAGAAGTTCGTCGCCAGTGCTTGTTACGATAAGCAGCATGTCTGTGCCTATCTGCAACCATTTTCACGTTAGACGAGCCAATAACGGCAGAATAACGCCTTTTAAGGGGGATGCCCCTCTTTCTCCCCATCGTTCGTGGGGACCCTCTTTACCCAGTGGCATGAAATTTTGTCACAAAATACTAGAGACACTAAGCTGTCATATGGTGAAAACACGAAGTCTCTATCTCACCTGTCTTGAAATGGTACCGGGACGTGACAGACACCAAGACGGACGGACAGACGGACGGACAGAATTACCATAGCTAATACGCGCTCTCAGCAACTAAGTGCTGTCGCGCGTAATAATAACGTAACCTATAGGATACAATCACAACACGCAGTTTCCAGTGCAGAACGTAGCTTTGCATTCGCTAATATACAAACATTTCCTCAAACGAATTTTCTCAATGACTTGAAATTACTTTATTCTGCTTCTGCGTGATTTACTGCAGAAAGCTCATATCACACTGTTTCAAAGATACAGCGACTTATCGTTTGAAAAACGCCAGTTCTTCCTACCCCACGTTTGTTCTAACTTTAATTTAGCCCAACTACCCCAGTCGAGTCGAGTTAATTGATCGTCCTGATGCTCTTCTTGCACTAGATCGCTGAAGTTTTGTACGCCAAGAGCTGAGACAATAAAAGTCCAGGCAGCTAAAGTTACATGATCATAATGCATCAACGTCACACTGGACAGACGGACCCACAAACAGACAGACACCACAGCATGGCAATATCCGCTCATGCAATAGCATGGCGCGGGTAATAAGAAAGCCCAGCTGTCGCTTCAGCCTATACTGTTCCTGTTGCAGTGCTGATCTTCAAGGTCATACAAGATCGATGATTTCTATTTCATCTGAAACGGCGTAGGCCTACCGCTATACTACTTTTTATTAGTGATTAATAGTAACCTTGGCCCTATCTCTCACCATTTCCGAGATATGGCCAGTTTTCTACTGAATTTTTTATCCCCTTCATTCAAACCCAGTTTGGAAATGTTTCCCTTGCACTAAATGGCTAAAATTTTGCGTGCCCGAGTTTCACACACATGGTTAATTTTTCGTGCAAAAAGTTTTCTTCTACGACCTAAAGCTTAGCCACAATACATCAGTTACAGACAGACGGACAGACGGACGGACGGAGAGACGACAACTCGTACCAATAGCTCGACCGTTACTTAAGTATGGTCGTTTCGGCTAATTGAATGATAATGATGATGTTAAAGTCCTGCGTTTTATAGCGTGAACGACGAACGGAAGCGTGCATGGTGGGCGGTCTCCGCCAGCAAGGTGCGTGCTTGCGACTGGCCGTCGAGTTCACTGGTCGTCGTGTCGTAATTAGCGTTTTGTTGATAGCTGCTTGCGGACGTTGGCGACGCAGAGTGTGCAGTCAGCTATAGGCTTACTCAGGTTCAAAGTTTTACCGTTGTGTGTAGCCTATGTGAACGTTTTGTACGCATATCCGCTCTGTCACACCATTGTTGCTGGTATACATATAGGTTGGGCTATTTTCTCTCTCTGTGTTAGCAGTGTTCGGAATTCGCGTGTTTTCAGTTTAGTTATAGGCCTACGGCATGTATTTTCTTGTGTAGCGTACTTAAAACTGCAGCAACGATATCGCATTTTAGCAATCCTATATTGGTATGACTACTGTTACGTAGAGATCAGTGTCACTCTCTGTATATCCGGTTTTTAACAATCCTAATCTTTATAGATTACTGTATAATTTTTCTGATGCAGTGTTTCAGTAGCATTAATACTTGAAAATTAACACAAAAATGGTGCGCGTATCCGGATGTGTAGGCCTATAAAATTGATTTTTGGTACTAGTCTATATTAGGCCTATAACCGCAAAAACGGCTGTTTTTTGTTACAAATTCTGACTAGCAGAAGTCGAGAGAATTGATAAGACGGTCATGAAATTTTTGCCATATTTTAACATTAAGAGTTTTTTAACTCTGTCGGGCACGGTTTTTATAATTTGCTTAAAATTCTGATGTCTGAGCATCTACGATCGTCTTCTTGCAGAAGATAGATGAAGACGGTTTAATTACAGGGTGTCCGTGTGTCTGTCTGTCTGGAATCTGGATGTCACATTGCTGATCTGTCTCAAAACGACGCGAGCTAGGATCACGAAATCTTCACTGCCAGCTTTAAGAATGACTCTAGTTTTCTGCCCTCCCCATTGTGATATGCATGCATCCATGTCTGCGGCAGGTATTCACGGACATGTCGTCGGTTCCAGCGAACGCTCCGGCGCCTCGTCTCTGTCTCGTCCGCAAGGTGGCGGACTTCAGCGGCTACGGGTTCAACCTGCACGCGGAGCGCGGCAAGGCGGGTCAGTTCATCGGCCAGGTGGACGAAGGGTCGCCGGCTGCTGCGGCAGGACTGCGTGATGGAGATCGCATCGTCGAGGTGAACGGAGTCAACGTGGCGCTCGACACCCATCAACAGGTATCTCGGCAACTAAAACGATAACGATGGCGATAGTTATTGGTCTTTCTGTTACGAGCACGTGAACTAGAATTTTTAGGCTGAAGAACAACCAAACTAAATACAGTGGAAAAATTTGGCAGGCAGAACGAACGAAACGAAAATTATTTGCTGCAGAACCGTCGAAAACGAAATTTCTGCGACGCAAGTCATTTGTAAAACGGCACTAACGTAAAACGTTGAGACATACACGTGACATATGGCACTGGTTATTAGCAAGACCATTTCACGCGTCATTCACTGGCAAAGCAATATGAAGGTTGTAAAATTTGACATCTTAAAGACGCTGTGTCGAACTATAGGCCTAATTATTAACTTCATGTGTAAACATGGACCAGAGTAAGTTGGAAAAAGCGGATATTCGCCAGGGGGCAACATACACGTAGTACTGAAGGTTTGGCCACAATTTGCGATTAAATGGTTTGGCTGAGGGTTCGACTGCCAAATCTTCCCTTCTTTGGGCAACCAGGGACACCATCTAACATAACGTGTCATTGGATCCCACAAGTGTAGGTCTACCTGTGAAATGGCATCTGAATACGTTGAACGGTTTAAGCAGAGTTCGCGAATGTGTCAGACGACAGACAGACAAACCACTCTAGGCCTACGGAGAAATGTGTACCGTAAGAGCGATTCCGCTTAAAATATTATTTTTCCAATAACCACCAAGACGCAAAGTCCAGTGTTACCGAGAGAACTGGGCTAAAACTGTACATAAAACTATGATTAACATTTAGTGAAGTTTATAAATCACAAATCGAAAACTAAAACCAATCTGAAAAAAACTGAAATGCGAGTGGCTGTAGGTAGTTGAGCGTATTCGCGCGGTATCGGATGAAGTGAGTCTTCTGGTTGTCGACGTCGACGCGGAAGAATTCTACCGGCAGCACGACATTACCGTGACTGCCAGCTTGCCCAACGTCATCACGATTCAGACGCCTGCTGCTGCAGTCGGCTCGACCGATCATGAACACAACGCCGGTGAGTAGGCCTACAACGCTGTGTTGTGGTTAAAATGGTATAACTTTTCGTAGGAAACCCATCTCAGAGCTGCGGAGCGTCACTTGCCGTTTAGGATCACACAGTGTTATCTGCCAACCGACGCTGGTAAACACGCCCCGCTGTAATCTCTGCAGCCCAACAGGCCGGTACACGATTTACCTACCCCGAAGGGATGGAAGGCTGAGTTGACCTCGATGATGGTTATATACCGAGATGGTTTTCCCGTCTGTAGACAGTCACCCATCCAAGTACTACCCACTTGATAGTGTCCCGTCCGGGAGTCGAACCAACGGCCTCGCGATCGCAAGTCTAACGTCCCAACCGTTACAGTACCAAGCCACCAGTATGAATGTATGTATGTCATGCCAGTTTACTGAATTGCTGTCAAGCATTATGCTTTCTGTCGTCCGTTCGTCCGTTCGTCCGTCCGTCCGTCTGTGCATGCTATACGTCAGGAATGTTTGTTTTTATTAGACCAAAAAGTAAAAGTCCACGCACGACCAATTATGCTAAAAAAATACCATTTGGCGTTTGCCCCAGCAAATGACGGCTGATTACTGCGCATTACACAGAAGATTAGTTTTAGCTGTAGTAGGCCTACAAAGCATAGATGTAACAAACATTTTTATTAGTCCGCCCGAAAACGATAGTTTTCGGAAGGACTTCTGTTTTACGCATGATGTTTTTTTATTTTTTCTTTCCTCGCGAGATCTCCGAGATGCGTGGGCCGACCGGCTTGAAATATGCACGATGGTCAGTAATGGGTCCAATTTTATAATGCCGGTCCAAAACTTTGGGGGGCGCACCCCAAAAAAATTTCAGGGGCGAAAAACATGCAAAATTTGGCCCGATTTCGGACGACTTCGAAGTTTGGCGGCGAATATCTCCGAAACGGATGCAGATATTCAAAATCGGATAGTCATTCCGTGTATGGCGATTCC
>Ga0056128_1012702_pt1 | contig 10269 bp, 5 predicted proteins | sample WorMetLIZISLAND2_FD_71113 | JGI IMG/M metagenome (GOLD analysis project Ga0056128, IMG submission 71113) | Marine gutless worms symbiont microbial communities from Max Planck institute for Marine Microbiology, Germany - Olavius geniculatus... ... | reverse complement strand
CTTTTGATATTTTGAGTAACTGATGTTCTGTTGCTATGGGCGGCCAGCTTGATAGGCATATATTGCTTCTCTGGCAGCCTGCCATTGTGTTATTGTTATTGTGTTATGCTATGTTAAGTTGGTTTGGCAAATAAACTCTCTCTCTCTCTCACAGTTAATCGACGATCAATCTGCAACCTATCTGCAACCGTTTTCACGCCACACGAGCTAATAGAGGCAAAATGACGTCTTTTTAGGGGGGTACCCCTCTCTGATGCCCTCGTTCGAGAGGAACCCCCTCACCCAGTGGGACAAAATTTTGTCACAAAAACTAGAGTCATTGGGACAGCCCACAGTGAAGATTTTGTGATCCTAGCTTGCACCGTTTTCATACAATACAGCAGTGAGACGGACGGATAGACGGACAGACAGATGCCCAGTTATCCCAAAAATAAAACTGGGTATCCGTTTTTTTTGGACCACCCTGTAGACACAGAGTGGGTGAGAGGCAAATGACTGACCGGCATTCTATCATGCATCCATGCCAACTGTTTATGAGCATCCACGGTGATGATGGCGTAACTGTGCAACAGTTCACCGGTCTGCAACACATCAATGTCAGCAGAGACTGCCATGCCTTTGTGTTTTCCAGGGTTGTAAGCCGTCTTTTTAAATGTCCAATGAGGTGGGTTTTGTTCTTTTTTTAGGCACAAAATCCAAACTGTTAAGATAGCCCAACTTCATGGATTTTTAGGGTCTTCACAGGATTGAAGTTATTAATAAATAGAGCTGTCAAAGCGTTAATTTTTTTAATGCACTAATTAATGCGTTATTAACGCACCCACGACCGTCGAAAGAGAGAGTAGGGGAAAAGTTACCCGAGGCCCCATGACGTTTGGGGGGCGCTGCCTGTAGAATATAGAAAGATAAAAAGCAAATATTAGAAACACATTTTTCAACAATAACTGACGTCACCGCTAGCATAAGAATCTGTCATCTAAATATCTATTTACAGTAGTGATAAAACGGCAACTACAGTTTAGTTACTTAAATTCACTCGACTGTCAAATAACCACAGTTTAACGGAATATTGGAACTTTTTCTTCACAGAATTTAGTAAATTAAATAAATTTACGCACGTGCATTAATTTTTTTAACAAGCATATTTTTTTAATGCGTGTTAATTTATTAACGATGCAATTAATGCGTTAATTTGACAGCTCTAGTTATTATAATAACCACTGATAGATAATGTCCACATCAACTAAATACCCAAACACTGCCTAATTCAAAGGCTTGAATTTTGAAAAAAAATTAACTGTAATAAAACATTTCATTATTAGTGGAATAAGAAACCAAACCGAATTAAGATTGGGTGGATGTTATTGGTTTTTTAGGTACATGCCCATGAATCTCAATCCTGGTGTTCAGACTAAGGTCCTGTTTTTCCATGCACATTTGATGGCCGATCAAATTGATCGCTGATCAACTTTGGTACTTGATCGGAGATCATCGCAATGACCGTTTTTCCATTGCTAATTAGCGACTAATCGTCCATCAAATCTCCCATCAAGTTGATGGCCGAATATTGGCTGATCAAGTCAGATAATTGACGATTAAACGTGGCGATCTGCAGTTCGTTGCTTATTCGCACCAGAATGGTCAGAACGGCAATTCATGCATTAAAATGAAGTTCGAGACATAGCGATCAATCACTACTCATCAATTTATACCGTGTAGGCCTATAGTGTTTTGTGAAGAAATAAAATGGATAGATGCTCCCGCATTGATATACGATAGAACGCGTTTTGACAGCAGACGACAGCCTATGAATGATATCGTTGATATCATTGCTATGACGATGTTTACTGGCCAGTGGCTAGTGGCTATGGCATCCACTTGCAGCGCATGCTAGGTAATTTAGCACAACACTGCAAATCTAGGTCACTGTCAGCCAATCAAATTGGTATAAAGTAGGCTCAGTTGACGGCCAATCAGTTAATCGCCGATCACGTAATTGGAGATTAAAAATGCATGGAAAAACAAAACACAGTTAATCAACGATAAATTCTGAACATCAAGTCAATCGGAGATCAGTAAGTCAAAGATCAATTTTAATTTGATTGGCGATGGAAAAACTGGACCTAAGACCAAGACCACCCAGCTTCAGACAATAACCAAAACTTCAAGACAAGGGAACAATTAACTGCAGACCTTCAATTATACTGCTGTTACATCTACGCAGTGGCACGGCTGACTCATAATGGTTAAAAGCTGTCTTTAACAGCTACTGATGTTGAAACATCTTAGAGCTATGAAGCATCAATTGTTATATGGGATCACACAATGTCGCCTGGCAAATGACATAGGTGAACACTGCTTTAACCCCAACCAGAGTTTACCAGACATGCTCAATTTACCTACCCCGGAGGGATGGAAGACTGAGTTGGTCGGTTATATACTATGATGGACTGCAGAGAGTCACCCATCCAAGTAATTGCAACCCGACCGCATGTTGACCTCATGTCTCATGACTCATCTTTGCTGCACAAAAGTAACTCTTGGTGCAACTATCATTAAAACCAAAGCAAAAATTTATAACGCTTAACAGGCATCAAGATGATTCTTGAATATTAATTCAATGACAATAACTCTCTCGGTTACTTCACGTTAAACCAGTACACAAACGTAAACTTGGGAAAAACATCAAAGCCAGACCTCAAATCAACAGTGTCTAAAGTATGTTCCACAACAACAACAACAAACATAACAGGAACTGCAGCTAATACTAACACACCTCCTTAGACTTCCAAACATCAAACACGCCTGCCATCATCAACAATGGCCGACCCTTCTCATCTGCAACAGATACACATATAAAATAATAAAATTATAAAAAAATTAAACACGTTTTTTGGCTAAAATAAAATCCGTATGAATAGGCCCTATACTGTTCGGCTGATTGCATTGATTCATTTAAGGCAACTGTGATGAAAATAGTTTCTTAACAGCACATCAAAAAACATGCCATAATTATGTTAACAGTAACTTATTATACAGATATCAAAATGTGCACAGAACCAAGGCTATTCAACCAACATGCCACAATGATAATAATGGTAACCGATTACACAGATATGTATGTGCACAAAACTGAGATTATTTAACTACAATAAAATAAACAGTTGAATAGATGCTGATCCGTTTTTATCTTAAAAATAACACCCTTGGTTGTATTATAATACCACACAATATTAACAAGAAGCCAGCTGAATCTAAAGCAATATAGCGGTCACTTAAAAAATATGCTCAAAAATGTTATTATTGTTATTAAGAAAAACAGTGATAAATTTTGTCACATGGAATACAAGACATAATTGCTGTGTTCACCTCCATTGTTCAAATTCTGGTCCATTGACGATGGAAAGTAAATGAAGTATGGTTGTTTCTTGCCATCAGGCGTTCGATGCCATTCATAGTAACTTCAGTGATGACACAGGCCCAATAACAATAAACAAAAAACAGCATCATCGCAACCTTGGCATCACCTTATCATATTTCAAGCGCTGTGACACTGTAAATGGCACAACACGAGCCGTAGCATGATCAGAAATTTGGGAGCCACTAGACAAAATATCCAGATAGACCCCTTTCGTTTCTTTCTTTGTTCTTCCCTTCCATTTTGTTTATGCAGCAGCAGTGCCCAACTACAATTTTTTCTTCAGTGGCATTGTAACAAGGCAGACAGAATAGACAAATTCAAGGGGCCCCAAGTGGCGGGAACCCCTCCCTCCTTGAGTTCCAGATAATGTCTAAAATACAGTTTATTTAAACACACTAACATTGGTTGAATTCACGGTCCGTTCGAAAATATGAGTGACTGGTCATTCAGTGTCATAATGGCATAAACGACTAAAAGCAGTTGAAATCATTTTAACTTACGTATTGAAAGAAATGATTCCAAAATCTTGCTAATGCAAATGCAAGTTGATATACTATATGTGGTAAAAATCCACTGCATGGCAGTGAATTCATATTCGGACTGTAATAAAATTTGTGCACAAGCATAAAAATTTTACGCGAAAGTCACCGAGATTCAACAATAGGCCTAACTCGAACACAGACAAGAAAGGCACATTAATAGCAAGAAACTAGTGATAACATAACATAACGTAACGTAGACCATTGCATCATTATGGTCTACGTTATGTTACAATGTGTAGAAAGACCCAAGGGGAAAATTTCTGTTGCTGGCAGTATGGGTGTAATCTATCCACAGACAAATTTTTATCCTGCTCTTCAAAATGTGCATGTTTTTTGCGATGGAGTGCATCATAACTGTTCATGGCCATCCAGTCAATGATTTCAGTACCAGTAAAATGCACATATGCAACGTTCTATTATTGAAAAATAGCAACGTGGTACTAACTTTGACCATTTCGGAAATCTGCTGCTAAAAACAACCACCCACCGCAATTCCAGCTAAAGTTTTAAAATGATCCACTAGAACAAAATGACAGATCAAACAGAGATCAAAAAAACGCTACTCATAAGCCGAGATCCTATACTGTGTCATTACTTTGCAAGTAACAAAACTCATATAGCCATAACAAAACAATGCCACCTCGTGAAGGTAGTAAAATTCACATACTGCATGCTAACTTTGCTAAGGCACAGAGTCTGCACGAAATGACTGCGCTAATCATGTGCACAATGAAGAACAAAAGGCTCTCTAGACACAGTTTGTATGCATTGACAATGTTCAATATAAACTATGTATTTACAGACTAGCTTACTTACTTACTAACTAACTAATTTGCTTACCTATTCATTTACTTAGGTGGAAAGAATGTACCACAGTCCTAAATTTTGAGCTTCATAAATGCAAAGTCCTTCCACACCAATAGTACGCACATCTTACATATACTGTACTAATTTAAACACAAAAATACACAAAACTAAATAAACAAAAACGGGAAGTAAGCAATTACCAGCATTCCATAAATTGACTAAACATCTTTGTAATAAGTAAGAGAAGCAGACATCACGCACCCATCAGCTATGACAACACATCGTCGACCAGACTGCAGCGGTTTCTTAAACGAAGTTTTCACCAGCATTCCATCACTACGGGCGTTGTTCATTTTATACTCGATCGAGCTGACTTCGCCGTGATACCACGATGGTATTAGACCCCAGCGCATTGGTCTCAGCACACGCTCCTCAGACTGACTGGAACCAGGCTTTTCCACATCAACCATGCTGTGCTCCAGATGTTTACCTGACACCAGCACTGGACTACAGAAACAGCACAAGCACTCAGTTAGCAAGCGGCTAAATCCTCTCCGTGGTTGTAAATTCTGAAAAATAAAGCAACTGCAATTTCAGATATAGATTTTTTTACGGATGCACCCTATATAATGAGGCATCAGACACTGGGCGACTTCACTTTTTGACTTAGACTTTCGCTGAGACTTTCGCTGAGCCTAAACTTCGGTCTAAGTACGTACTTAAGTTAAAAAGTGAAGTGATTTCGCTGAGCGAAAACATGGCAACTAACACGGATAGTTTAGTAAATTAAAACAGTCTGGTACCAAAAATAAACGTAATGGCTACACAACGACGTAAGACGTAACGTAATTACGTCATTAGAGTGCACGGCGCAATTAAATAAGCAAGTCCAAGTGTAACTGATTGATGTATTTCCTGTTAGGTTTACCGGTTTTCCACCATTTTTAATCGTTTAGTTGAATTTTGGTCTAAGTACAGACTTTAGCGTTCACTTTTAGCTTTGGCTCAGTGAAAAGGCTCAGCGAAAGTCTAAGTCAAAAAGTGAAGTCGCCCACTGCTTAATAGCTAGGTTGTAAACTAAGTGATAAAGGTGATGGCACACTCAAAAACTTAGACATAGCTTAGATAATGACTTATTCCCATAATTGTTATATATATGTGTGTGTGTGAGAGGCATATATAAAATAATGTAAAGTCCTTCCCAAGCCATGAGGCCCTGGCCCCATATCTCCAACTCCGTAGCTCTTACGCCAGTTTAGCCAGACACGAGTTCACACTGCAAGCCCACAGATAGGAAGCCAGTTCATTGCACTGTCTGCTGTTAATATCTCAGATTTGCTGGTACTCATCACATCTACCCACAAAGGGATGGCCAGACTGAGTTGACCTCGGTGGCTGGTTAAATACCCACCTACCGACAGTCACCGATCCAACTAAATAACGAGGTACAGCATTGATTAACTTTGTCAACATGACTAACGACATTACCTCATAAGCCAACAGCCAATGCCATACATAATTTACTATAACTACATAACCCTAATTAGTTTGATTCAGCAATAAAAATCACACGAAACGAAGACACGGACATACCTGAATGTAGTGGGAGCCAGGTTATAAGATGGATAATATGAGTGGCTGGAAGGACCATCTACCCATGCAGGTTTCACCCAAGAGCCATTGGAAGCTTGATAACAACATGCCTTGCATATTGCATCAGGAGCGAGGGTGCTAAAACAATCAGAGTAATCAGAGAACAAAGTACGATGTCCAGTAACAACATGGCATATAACATCATCACAGTTCACAGTCATCAATACTAAACAATCACTGATATTCTCAGCAGCATGCATCAAGTGCACTGATCTGCAGAAAGCCATTATTGGTTCTGACACCTCCGGTTTAGTGAGTATGGGAACAGTTTCTTAGTGTCAGATTAGCACAGTATACGCCATGTAGTGCCATATATAGATCAGTATAAAGAAAGATGTATGTAAATAAAATTATGCTACAATATAGTTGAAGACATATTTTGTCACCACACAGAACGTACGAATCCAAAGATGAACAGTGGGATGAACAGTGGAACTGCTCAGTAAAATGCAGCCGCTGTAGCCCAGCCAAAAGCTATGATACAGGAATACAAAGTAGGTCATATACGACTACAGAAATCAATGCCTTGATAAACGCAAAAATATTGTGGGTGGTGTCCATATCGAATAACCATTTGAAAAATGTAACGGAAGAGTACCTCTGTCTTAATGTTATAATGACGACATTCAAGCAGCAAATGTACAACTAGTTTAGTGTCGACAGTTTCGTTCCATCGGTGGCTACAGATAATACTACTGCCAGACAAAATCAAAACTAATCAAAGTAGCAGGCTTAATACACAATGGGAAAAAACAAGTAATCTGAGCAAAGCTCACGTGACGCATGATAGCAGTGGTGCTGCCACCTGGGCAATCGTGTACAGCATGCTATAAAAATAATGTGTTTTGAAGGAGTACCTAAATTTGAGGCATCTGCACAGAGGACTCCTTGAATTTAAAAGGTCGAAAATTAAACTGTCAAAAATGGACGTTCTATGCTAAAAATTTCATCAGCCTATGCAGGCTGTCCAGGTTTATCTCCAGCCATTTCGGCGCAATTCACTCTTGAAATGTGTGCCACAGCTGAAAATTGCAAAAAAACACTAAAATCCTCATTGTTCAAGGTTCAAGGTTCAAGGTTATTAAAGGTCATCGATGTTGACACCATTCAAAAGCTCATCACTAGTGCTTGTTATGGTAAGCAGCATGTCTGTGCATATCTGAACTGTTTTTATGCTAGTCGAGCTAATAGCCATAAAATAACCACTTTTTATGAGGTAGCCCTCTTTAATCCTTGCCTGCGCAGGTCTCTTTAAACCTAGAGGGTCGAGACTAGAATTGCTAAAATCTGAGTTTAATGCCAAAAATTTCATGCCCAGGTTGTCTCGGTCTATCTCCAGCCATTTCATTGCAATTCACTCTTAAAATGTGCGCTTCAGCCAAAAATTGCGAAAAATTACCTAAAACCCATGGGGGTTCAAGGTCGTTCAAAGACATCAATGTTAATGAATCTAATAAATGTACAAAACATTAGTTTATACACTTGTTAACGGCAACATTTAAGGATTTGCACATCGAAAACAGCAAAAATTACAAAAGGTGTCAATGTGCTGCTGAATAAATTTGTGCACACTAAAGCTGCTGACAAACAGTCACTAGGCTACATGCAGCATAGTTCAGAGAACAATGTAGGGAAGAGTTAAAACGCTCGTCGTATTCATCGTTTACATTGATTATTATTAAATACTCTACACTTTTAATAATGCGTACGGTACTTCCAATAGAAAAAAAAATTTTATCAGTTACAAATTAATTCATGCCGCCATACGTGAAGTGATAAACAGTGTCAAGCCAGCTGTTTGTAGGGTTTGTAGGCTTGGCTATCACCGTGCTATTCACAATTTTAGTAGGTCCAATGACTGCATATCAAAAACGACATACCATGCTGTTCTTCCACACATTTTAGCGCAGTAGACAACAATGCCTTGTTGAAATAAAATCGAGTTCGTACGACACTACTCATGTAGCGTCACGACCTTGTTTGTAAACACAACAACGTAAACATTAAGTATGTAAGCTGAAGCACGGAAAATAAGTAATGTCTACGTTTCAAAGTGAGTACAGTAGCCGAGTTATCAATCAATCAATCAATCAATCAATCACTTTATTTCAGGCAGCATGGCCCATAAAAACACAAGACAGACAAGACAGACAGGTATTGACAGACAACAATAAAAGCAAAAACAGAGAATAGTTACATATGACAGACTAAACTAGACATTAGCACCAAACAAACATAAAAACTGTAGAGTAATGACACTAATTTATTACTAAATAAAAAAGCAAGCACATGCATAAGGCTAAGGCCACATATCCTTTGACAAAGAGCGTAAAAAATCAATATTACCATTGCCACACTTATGCCAGCGTTGTCTGAAAGAATACTGACTATTTAGTATGAGAGTTTCAAAGCTAGGTATAACCTAACTCCAATAATGTCTGTGTTACACTGAAATGCCGAGCAAAACCAAAAAATAGTTTAATACATTTGTGGTAGGCAGACTTCAACACACTGAGAGTGCCACAATTATACACACTCCACAAACCAACATCATACATACACAAACAATACGATTTGAACAGAGTAATCCTAACAACTCGAGAACAAAGATGAAATTTTCGGATGAGAACATTGGTGCGCCCATTATTGCCCATTTTGTCCCAAATTTCGTTGCCATGGCAACGCAATCAGGGGTAAATATAAATGACACCGTTAAATTGGCCGACCCCGAAAACCATACCCTAGAACCATAAATTTCGACTTTATCTTATACATAGCCGGAGTTATGACAGTTTAAAGCATTGTCTAATTTTCTTCATAGGCGCCATTGTAATTTTTCATATTTCTGTAAAACAATAGGTGAAAATGTTGAATTTAAATTTTGTAACCGACAAACGGCACTAACTTGCACAAAACCGCGTCATATGAGCCATCGTGCGTTACAATCAGTTTAGTCGTTTTTCCTGTAAAGCACGGCAAGAAAAATAGGGAAGGGAAGGAAAGGGAAGGAAAAGGAAGGCACAAAAAGTCACGCAATCGTTATATTTCACATGTTCGTGGGGAAGCCTCCCCCGTAAACGGATTTTCACTAAATTTTGCACATCAGGAGATATGCTGGACATAATCATCTGTGCAAATTTTGGTGTGGAAAAATTAATGGGTTTGGGAAATACGAGGGGCCAAATTTTGGAGTTTCCCATTGAAATGGCTTGTTACCCTTACAACAGTGCTGCGCTACCACGCAGCCTGTGATTTTGCGATATTTAGTTGTAACGTCTTTGGCCACATCTCGCCAAAAATGAGAGATACGGCCTATGTTACTATTAATGATTAATAGGAAGTGGCATATACGCCCTTTCACATCGAATGGATGTCACTGACCTTTGATGACCTTAAAGGCCGTTACGCGCTATTGCGGCTAAACAGTGCGAGATTGGGCCTAAGTTGCTATTGATCACTAAGAGGAAGTCGCATATTGGCTTTCATTTGACATTAAAATCATTCACCTTAATCGCCTAAATGACCTTGAAGGTCAGTACTGCAACGTGAACTGCTGTGTATAGGCTGTAGAGTCTTCCAGAGCAAGGCGTTTTTATTGACGTTTTTATTGTGAGAAATATTTGCAAAACCTGCGTCCGATATTTTTCTTGCTCATTTACGCTATTTATATCGCTTGGCGAAATGACGACGTGCGACGTCTGTTATACTAGCGCTCATTGTCGTGCGCGTCGTTTCTCAGCGGTTACGATGATGTACTTCACGTGCTGGATAGTCTTGTGCCGTGCGAGTAATTAGCCGTCATTAGTCGTTAATGCTGATTGAATGCCACGCCCACCGCACGGTCTC
>Ga0056128_1012701_pt1 | contig 10270 bp, 5 predicted proteins | sample WorMetLIZISLAND2_FD_71113 | JGI IMG/M metagenome (GOLD analysis project Ga0056128, IMG submission 71113) | Marine gutless worms symbiont microbial communities from Max Planck institute for Marine Microbiology, Germany - Olavius geniculatus... ... | reverse complement strand
GTTGTATTTCGTGTAAGTATCAATCGCTAACATATATGGTCAAATAGCAAATATCCAAATGTATTAATGTCTCCCATACAGCAACATATACAGCATATTAAAAAGTGTAATAGTTATGAATAAATATATACAGTTATATAAAGCAAGTCTTTTGATATATTATTTTAAATGTTGCTGAAATAAAACGATATTATATACAGCTAATATCCAAAAAATAGTGTAATAGTCAGCAAAGTGTCACTGTCACTTTAACTAGAAGCGGACTGTGCGCGCGACCGCACGCAAGATCTCTTCCACCGTCTTCTAGTCATCACGTCTTGCTGCACAGATGGTGTGCAGTTGACGCTGCAGAATCTGGGCGGACATCTTGAGATGCTTTGCCGGCGGCTGGCCACGTGCATTCTGCAGCAGTGTCGTCGACGCCGCGGCCGCATCCTGTTGCAGTGACTCGATGGCGCACCTCACCGACGGGTGGTTACGACCGACCAATGCAGCGAAGCCCTATTCCACGCCTCGTCCGGTCGTCGCCGTTCAGCGTGGCGACATGCACGTTCCAGGTGGACACCGGGAACAGCGGCGGTAGCGGACGCAGCGTGATGCGCGGAACAGAGGCGCCGTCGTCAGCCGCTGCAGCAGGTCGCTAGCAGCGTCTGTAGCTTGTCGGTCTCATCCACGTCGGTAACGCAGCCGTGCAGCACCTGCATGCCGTCGACGACGTCAGACTCAAGGAGGAAGGCCACGTACGCACTCGTCATACAGGAACGTCCGGGGAAAGTGTCCGGAGGGAATGTCCGTCTTTCATGATTTAGTCTACCTGCCGCAGACAGTTACCGATCCACCGATCCAGGCAAGTACCAACGGGCCCGGCGCAAAACAACTTCATTGATCGAGTCCATCGTGTTAACCACCTAGTCCTATATACGTGTTCCGCTCGGAGTTGTTCACAATAGACAATTCAGATAATACCAGACAAATCAGTCGTCGTCTCAATGTCTCAGAGAAGCTTGCAGCATGACAACAGTGAGGATACAACTACGCATTACCATACGTTAGTCTTCTCCATTCAGCAGCCAATAATCTCCACAGTGTATACAAGAGACAGTCCGATCCACGGATATATCGTAATTGCTAATCAATGATCCGCCGATGGCAGCAAAGTTGCCTTGGCAGCACCAGCAAGTTCCATTCCGTGCTGCAGTAATATGCTATTATGCTGTGAGAAATTAGACGACGTGACGACGCCTTGGCGACACCATGCAGTGAAAGCCGACGACGGACGTCGGTTGGCTCTTAAACGTATTACGCCTTGCCATTTGTTGACTGGCAGCAACTATGTCTATAGAGCGCTGCGTCTCTCGCTTTGCTGCTGTATCCGCCAGCTCAGGTGATTAAATGCTTGAACGAAACGAAGCGCACGACACAGCGGCGTTGTTAACAACTGCAGGCTTACATTGATGCAAGCGACGACGTCAAGTTGATCAGTTAGCAGTGCGACTTTGACGACTGCAACAAGCAAAGCTGTGCGGAAGTAGCACACTGACACAAAGACTCGCTGATTACAGTCACTAAGCTGTCAGCACATCGTTTGTATGACTCCAGGGGACCTACCTTAATGCTAAACATCTGACAATTAGGCAATATTTAACAGCTGTTTTTATTAGCTCCGCTTATAGAACAAGATTATAATTTATCCTCTGCTGTTTATCAGCAAAATTAATTTTAAAGTTGTTTACCGATTTTCTGACATAATGGGGTGGACGCTTAACTGTCAGACAGTGATTGTCTTTTATGTTGGCTTTATTCTAACACTTCAAGCGTTGCACTCTAGTAAATATCTTTTCTTACTTTTCAAAGACTGGAACAGTAACTCACAACTAGCGATATAGATTCAACAGATCGATGAGCCGAGACGAAGGGTTCTGCCAATTTCCTATCTACGACGGTTTGTGCGTCACAGTGACATCTATTAGTGAACAGAAATCGTTCCGAAAAAAGCAGCAGCGGTTGCCGAAAGCTAAAAACGCCAACAAAAATTAGTAAATATTGCTCATTTCATATTCGGTCTTACCGCGCCATTACATCGCCTTTCGTTCTGTCCCTGACTGTCTTTTTTGTTTTTTTTTTGCATTTTATTTGTGTTCTGCACTTGTTGCGAATAAAGCCGGTCCCCGATTTATCGCGAAGTTAAAAGCGTCGAGCGCGCGGCAAGTGGAGTCGACCTTCGTCCAAGAGTCAGCTCTGCCGCAGCACTTGAGCGGCGACTGTATAGCGCCGTCTTAGCACAGAGATTCAATCGACTCGACGTGTGTGTCTGTGACGTCGGCAAGACGTTGACCACCGTCTACAGGCTAATAGAAGCGACAGCATGCAGCATCACGCTGCAACTATTCATAATGCTGACAGCTAGGCGCGAGGATCAATTCTTAATCCCGGATTCACCGGGCCGGCGTCGCATGCTTCTTTCGAACGTGCGCAATGACTGCGCAATATATTCATTTCCAACTGCTCGCGCATGTTAACATATGACCGATCGATGCGACCGCGTTGTCATGACATGAAGACTTGTTGAAAAAATGTCTTGTGAGAAAAAAATGTCTTGTGAGAAGACGTTTCGACAGACTGCTATGAAAACAGACGTCCATGTCTTCAGTGCCTCTGATGTCGTCTGGTAGCTAATGTCGACATGAGCCAAGTTGCCAGTCAAAGACACAGAAAACAACAGATCAAGGGTGCGGCAAACAGAGCAATATACACATCTTCAACTGTTCTTACTTTAACATTTTAGTATTTGCACAATTACTGCGTATTATAATCAAACCTTTAAGAGTATCATAAAATCCACAAAAGTTTACACACATCACTGTCAAAGTTATTGTAGCCCAGCTTTTGTGTACATATACAAAATGTAAATTTTGACAGCTAAAGACGAAATAAGTGAGATAACTGAGCAGCACATATTGCATAAAGCCATCGAGACGCAAATCATGCGATGACGTATAGCCGACGCCACAAAAGGGCTTTGTTTTGATAGCAGCAAACAAATTAAAACCGTTTAAACGCATTGCATTTGCATGATTTTCATCCATGCATTGGCGTTCACTGCCGAGAGCAAAGAGTAATTAATGCCTCTAAGATGGCCCCTGCAGGTTAGGACTTAGGCTGCCAGTCGGCTACAAACCTATCCACTATTCATCCTCTGAACTCACATTCTGTTTGTCGCTATCGACTGTTGGCAAAACAAAATTAAAACGTCCGTGGTATGCAGTCGTCTATTTTCAGTCGTGCAACTTAAGCCCGTCGACACCAAACTTATTACCAAGCCACTTGTCTGTGAAAGCCCAACCACCACTCGTGGAAAATTGTTTGCAAGGTTGCGACTGCAGCGGCGGCGGCGGCAGTGAAGTGCACAGAAATGGCTTCGAGTGTCGCGTGTCTTTGGCATTTCTGCGGCGCTGCAGAGCTCTTGAAGTCACTGCAGTCTGACTTGGGTCTGTAATTGCACAACGGTCGGCGTTGTGAGTCGATCGCGTTGTCATCGCAAGAGTTCACGAAACAACTCGTCGCCATGTGTCGCGCGCAGCACTGACACCGCTTTATTTTAAAATTCCCCCACTGGCACTCACTGCTGGAAATTGGTAAAACGGCGATCCTGCCAAAACTTAAACATCAGCAAAACATGGTTCCAGTGTGCTAGGCAGGAGCTTTAGTTTTCTAACATTTTACAAGAAGTGAGCACTATGACGTCAGCATTTGAGGTTTGGTACAGGTGGTCTCCATCGAAAGTTTTTTAAAATTTATTAATGGGTGGTGCAAAATAAAACATTGTATAAAGTTAATTGCTATTTTCTTAGCAACTGTTTGAAATTTTAATGCAAAATTTTAAACACTTGTTATCGATTTATATCTCCATAAACAAGCAGAACGGCATTTGAAATTCTGTTGCTGTCACTCATAAGGTTACATAATTTTTGGCGAGACAACATCGTGATTTTGCACATTAAAAATGAGTGTTGTCATGTCTTACGCGTAGGCCCCTATTGAAAACAATTCAATCCATCTTGTTGGTGTCAAAGTAGCGCAAACTTTATAAACAAAGTCGGTCACTGCCAGTTACAGCGTACGTTACGGAATCATTGCGCATATACTACAAAACATTGCGTCAAATTGCAAAACTCTGCAAATTTGCAAAACTTGTTTGACAATATTATTCTGTATCAATTAAAAAGATTCACAACGCATTTATCTGATCTGGTTTCTGGTTTTTAGTATTTTGCCGAAAGCCAATAATCAGTGTATCACAACATACTCAATGCACACAAACATGCCTAACATCCGAAGCCATTCCGAATATCATCTTATTATAATTAGTCAATTTATGTATCTTCGTCCTCACAAGAGACGATCACTACCGGTAATTGCATCACTAACATAGAAAAGACTATTTTAAAACAAGTTTTTGGCATTAAGTTTACGTATTAAATACTTGTATGGTTCTGCAAATTCCGAAGTGCGATGCAAGTAGGCCTACACATACTGTAGGCTTTATGATGTATTTTTACGCACGATAGCAGAATGCTTCGCGCGTCTCAACCATCGTCTAGTCGTCTATCCGTGTGTCCGTCCGTCCGACACACCCTAGCACTGTATCAAAACGGTGCAAGCTAGGATCACGAAATTTTCACTGTGGGCTGCCCAAAGGACTCTAGTTTTTCAACACAAAATTTCTTCCTTCTGGGTGCGGGGGTTCACCTCGAACGAGGGCGTCAAATAGGGGTACCCCCTTTAAAAAGACGTTATTTTGCCGCTATTGGTTGGTTTAGTGTAAAAACGGTTGCAGACAGGTACAGTTATGCTGCTTATCTTAACAAGCACTAGTGACAAAATTTTTAGATTTATCAACATCGATGATCTTGAACGACTTTGAACCCCCAAAGAAGGGTTTTATGTAAATTTTTCGCAACTTTTGGTTGCAGCGCACATTTCAATTGCGACGAAATGCCTGAAGACAGACTAAGACAATCAGCGTATGAAATTTTCAGCATTAGACGCAGATTTCAGCAGCTTAAGTGCCGACCCCCTTGGTTCAAGGAAGCCTGCGCAAGCAAGCGTCAAAGAGGGGTACCCCTCTACAAAGTGGTTATTTTACTGATATTGGCTCGTCTGGCATAAAAACAGTTGCAGATAGGCACAGACATCCTGCTTATCAAAACAAGCACTGGTGACGAGCTTCTTAAAAGTGTCAATATCGATGATCTTGAATGACCTTGAACCTTCAAAATAGGGGGTTTATTGAATTTTTCTTGATTTCCGGCTAAGATACACATTTTGAAAGTAAACTGCGCCGAAATGGCTGGAGACAGACCTGGACAACCTGCGTATGAAATTTTTAGCATAAAACGTACATTTTTAACAATCCAAGTTTCGATTTCGTAAACTCATCGAGTCTTAAGTACGGATGTCTCAAATTTGAGTACTCTTTCAAGACGCATTGCTGATGTACACTGATTGCCAAGGTGGCAGGACCGCTGCTATCGCGTGTCACATGAACTTTGCTCAAATTGCTTGTCCATTCAACGATGACTACTCCCAAGTCCCAAGCCTCACAGTCATAACTTTCCTAAGGCTACGACGTTGCTATCTTGAGAACTGCACGTTTTGTAGCTAACTGCTTTCAGTGTCTGCTGCTTTTAGCCATTTTTTTCTATTCTTGCTGTCCGTGGTAGCGACGTCAATATTGTTTTGAGCATCGTCGCCAAGTTTTTTTGGCCTGTTTCTTTGTTACTACAATAACTCGTGAACACCTTGACGAAATTTTGCACGAACATGTACCTCGACAACCTTTAGGATTCGATTAAGTTGCAAAGATAAACTTAAAGGTCAAGGTAACATGGGCTATTTGTGTGCATGATAGTGCGGCTACCATGCAGCGGACAGTACTTAGTTTTGAGCAAAGTTGGACAATCTGGTTTACTTTGTATTTTGTTTTATGTTCCAAAGTTTGCACTGATAAACTAGAAAGCAGTCGTAGCCCGCAGGTACCTCCGCCAAGGCAAAGCTATTCGCCAGGTGCCGTCACCATCTTCGCTTTGCCAGCGGTTCTCTTATGCCCCCTTTAACGCAATGGTAACGAAAATTTTAAAGTGATCCAGAATCCAGGACTCTTGCCGGATCACGCCCAAAATTGAATCACTGGTAGTTTGTGTCATGCCCGACATACCGTCAAAATTTCAGAAAGATCTGTCCATAACTTTTTGAGTTATCTTGCTAACAGACAAACAAACAGACAAACAAAAACCGGCAAAAACATTACCTCCTTGGCGGAGGTAATTAATAATACTTACACACAGTTTGATGCCTGGTGTGTGATAGTCAAGCAGCTTCTTATATGATTATGTCTCGTTACTATTGATTTTGGACCAGTCTCTTAGTTGTGTTTGAGTGTTCATTAACTACGGCCATTTACATTATTTGTCGTCATTAAATTTTAATGCAAATCACAGCTGCCTTAACTTTTTCGACGCTCTTTTTCATCCACCCAAGCTAAACTTACTCAAACCGAGCAGCAGGATGCTACGACAGTCAAAAGCAGCAGTCTATTCAGGCCTAGTGCAATTTCGGGCCTACTGACCAGCAATGCAGGCCTACTTAGCTTGATTAACGCAAGAACAGCGACTTCGTTCTGCAGTGCTTTAAGCGTATGAGCCAAAACCGCCCATGCTATTATCGACTTCGTTATCTTGCTAAGGAAGATCGCCTAATTGGACGACAGACGTGTCCGGCTGAAAGGTTACACACGTGATAATGTCATTGTTGCGTTTTATCATTATTACCCTGTGGCCAGAACAAGCTAGTACATTCTTATAATGCATACAGTGGACAGCCGGTTCATCGGTCTCATTCAGTATCGAGCAAAACAAGTAGTCTGAGCACAGCTCACGTGACGCGCGACAGCATCGGTGCTGTCACATGGAGAATCAGCGTGCAACGTGCAATAAAATACTGATGCGTTTTGAAACGGTACCCAAATCTGCAGGCCTCCGTCCGGAAGACTCCTTGAACTTAGGAGGTCGAAACTCAGACGATAAAAATCTACGCTTTATTCTTAAAATTCCACACGCAGATTGTCTGGTAATTTCGGTACACTTTACTGTTAAAATACATGTCGCAGTTTAAAATGAAAAAAAAATCACTAAAATTTACTGTTTGGGATTTCAAGGTCGTTTAAAGTCACTAATGTTCGTACCCGCGGAAAGCTCGTCAGTACTATTTGTTACGATAACTTAAGCAGTAAGTCTGTCTATATGCAACTGTTTTCATGCTAAATTAGTAAAAAAAACGGCTGCAGAAATTGCACATTTTGATAGGATACTCAAATTTGATGCCCAAAACAGAAAGACTCCTTAGATTTAGAGGGCCGAAATCTAAACTGCTAAAATCTACCTTAACGCAAAATATTTTGTACGCAGGTAAACTTAATCTATCTCCAGATATTTCAGCGCAAATCATTCTTAAAATGTGCGCCGCAACCAAAAATTGCGAAAAAAATCACTAAGACTTTCTATCTTATGGTTCAAAGTCGTTCAAGGACATCGACGTTTGTACGTCCGCAAAGCTCGTCATAAGTGCTCGTTATAATAAGCAGCAAGTCTAGCTGTGTCTATCTGCAACGGTTTTGACGCTCGACGAGCCAATAGCGATAAAATGAGGACTGTTTAAGGGGTATTCTTCCTTGCCGGCCTTGATTTATAGTATGCGAATCCACTCACCCAGTGGCACGAAATTTTGTCGCAAAAAAACTAGAGTCCTTGTGGCAGCCCAAAGTAAAGATTTCGTGATCTCAGTGTGCACCGTTTGATAGAGCTGCGAAGTGTGACGGGCTCACACAGACAGACGACAGACACCTCGACGATAGCTAAGACGCGCGAAGCATTACGTGCTGTCGCGCGCAAAAATAACGCGACATGGCATTGGCATTTGACTGCAGATCGCGCGCCATGGGTCCCGTCGCATTATCAGAATAATACGCCGAGCAATTCCAGTCATTGAACTCGCACAGCCTTTCAGGGGCCTACGGCAGACAGTCAAAATGCGATACATTGTTTGTCACCATAATAGAACTAGCTAAACGTAAATGGTAGTTCATAATGTGCCATTTGTACTTTGACAGATCGTGAGAGAGCACGCTGCATACGCATACAGTGGTACGGTACTCTCTTGGGTTAAAAAATAGGCCGCCACTTCTCTTGCAATACGTTTGTGGTACACTTTATTTTGCCGGGCTTACTTTTTGCCGTGCAAGCTTCGCGTCAAAGAGTGCATATTATCTGCGGCGTAAATATTTGATGGGAGCTAGTTGCTACGGGGCGGCGGGTGCGATATTAGCAGAGCTTAGTCAACTGACCGCGGTCGGCCGAGCATGGAGTAGTACTGACGCATCTCCGCCAGGTAGTCGTTGAGCTCGTCGATCGTACGGAAGCTGTCCGGACGGCGCGGCTGCCCGACCGCAATCCTAGAGGTCGCTGCGTCGCCGCCAGGGGCCGCCAGCATGTCGCTGAGGTCGGCGGCCACTAGCCGGTTGTCTGACGTTCCACCGCGCACGCGACGACGACACTCGACCAGATTCCTCGGCAGCATCAGGCACAGAGCCGCCGACAGTATGACGACGAACGTTATCGGACAGTTGCGAATCAACGACATTGCGTCGTACAGTGTAGTTGACGGTAATTCTAGGCATCAATCATCAACCAATCAAAATGTAACAACTTACAAAATGATCAGTGATATACAGTGAGTGCATGCTCTCAAAGCAAAAGCTGAGAGAAAACCACAAGATAATGTAAGATTTTTAAAAAAAACTAGGGCCTAAATCAAACACAAAACACTCGCTGAAACAGCAGGCCTCGTGTTACAAAGTTCCGTTTAAAAGATGCAGTGTCATGCAAAAACGAGTCATACAAACAAACTACTGCAGTGCGTTGACGTATTTTTTTAAATTTCTCTATTTTTCTGTTTATCGTGTGTTTCGTGTATTACTAATTCGGGCACTATAAACCCTAACAGTCCTGGGAATCATTTCGTTCAATCGCAGGTTCCTACAGCCTAACTATCAGGTTATGAGAATGCGCCAAACAGAATCGTAAAATGACACGGATTAGACTTCTAATGTAACACAAATGATGAAATTACAGCGTCTACATTGTTATACGTTTATACATTTTAATTGTGAATCAAGCGCATTAAACATACAGTGTAAACTGTGAATGGGACCCAATACGTCGCAGCACTTTTGCGCTTCACGGCGACAATAATTCGTGCAGTTTTGTCACCAAATTATTTCTGTTGCATTGATCATTTGATGCGGCTCAATTTATATATGATAATCTTTATTTCACCAAACAAACATTGGTAGACAAAAAAACAAACCAAAAAAAACAAACAAAAAGAACAACAATATAGAGTTAAACTCGCAAAATTGTCATGTTGAGCAAACAGCTATAGAAACAGCAATATCAGACAGGGAAAAAACCTGAAAAATCTCAAATCGCGTTATATATAGCCATTAAAATTAAATCAGTTCATTCAAATTTGACGGTAATTAAGCCTATTTCAATGAACTGCATCAAAATCAACAGTGTCCCAAAAGTGATTCGCAACAGTTTCTAATTATTTCATCGATCACTAAGAGTTCACAGGCCACGGTTTTACAGAGGTATCACAGATACGGTGTTCCCGCCAAATGTTTTTTCAACACTTTAAGCAGTGCATGGGCGCACTTGTTCCTCTGAAAAATGCAAAAATACTACAAATAGGTAGGGCCTAAGGGTCATATACTATAGATGAGTCCCGCAGAAACAAGCTACCAAACGAACGTGCCGTAAACAGTCATAAAACAACTTTGTTAATTTCTTGCATGGATTTTCACGGATTCAAGGAGTCGCAGACGTAGTCTATTTGTGCCGTAAATTGCGGTGACCCATAAAACATTTTATCTTTCCGCCCGAGGCTTTACGTGTGGCTTTAATGCACCAAATTCATTTTCTTCATCTGCCACATCTCGGCTGGCGCCCCGTAGCTTTGCCCCCTCCTCCCGCCGATGCGGATGTCCGTGCGTGAGTCTGACAGACTTGGCACGCTATGTCGCAATAACCGGCAGCCACCACTTGCCGACAGCCAGGGTGATATACTGGTAGAAGAAGTACAAAAGGCCGTGAAAAAATTGAAGAACAACAAAAGTCCAGGAAATGACGGGATAACAGGCGAAATGATCAAA
>Ga0056128_1012699_pt1 | contig 10272 bp, 7 predicted proteins | sample WorMetLIZISLAND2_FD_71113 | JGI IMG/M metagenome (GOLD analysis project Ga0056128, IMG submission 71113) | Marine gutless worms symbiont microbial communities from Max Planck institute for Marine Microbiology, Germany - Olavius geniculatus... ... | reverse complement strand
CCATGCCGTCGGTTAAACACCCGAGTCGACTTCATATGGACAATTGTTCTCCTGCAGGAGTACGTTCCACGTGGAGTCGACATTCCATTCACTAATTATCGACAACGACTTGACTTGACCGTCAAAGCAGCTGTACACACCGTTAATGCTCACCTAAACCAAAATCACACTTTTCCCAAATTTTTATTTCCCCCATTTTCATGTCTCGTATTTTCACGACTTGCATTTTTGATGGTGCCGAAATTTCACTTCTCGCATTTTCAGTCGCCCCCGCCTTTATAGTTATCTGTCAAAGTGGTGGCACACAATTCAGTGTCCAATTGATCTCACAGGAAAGTTGCGCTCTGGTTGCACGGCGCAATTTCATGTCAATTTTTCTGTATCGCAACAGCGAGGAATTATCACAGTTCCGCATTTAGGCGCAAGTGCAGTGCGAATAAAACCAATCAACTGGGTGGGTCATGTTGTTAACGGGCGGTTCAGGATTATTTATGCGGCTCAAAATTGTTTTAATTAGACTTCGCATGGCCGCTTCGGTATCATCAGCGATTAACTTAGAACTGTGTGGAATTGCGCTTAATGGATCTATAGAACAAGAGAAAACAGAAGACGAACAATTTGGCTTAAGATCAGTATAATTATAGGCCTATAATTGTAGGTAAGAAAGGCGTGTATTTTCTGTATTTTGCGCGATAGTAAGCCTCATTTGCCTACTATACTTCGTGAGCAATAAACTTTAAAAGTTAAAACGAAGCTCAAGAGAATTTGACAAGTTAACGCGACGTATCTTAACTCTGTAAAGAGGATCCCATATTATGCAATACTTTGGCACCTCGCGTACTTTTGTTTGGTTTGGTTTACGACTTCACGCTATTTATATCTTCCACCAGAAATAGCACAGCAGTCGTTCCGTGCGCGAAGCATAATACATAGTTTCAAGTTTGAGGTTTATTTTTACCACGCTATGCACGTAGTCCGCAGAACGCGGTATATTGCAGCCATGAGTTGTCTGTCCGTCGGTGACGTTGATGTATCCTGGTCATACAGGTTAGGTTACTGGGAAAGTAATTGCACGAATAATTAACTTAACGTCTTCACTCTTTGGAGCTTCAACACCAGTTACTTAATCCTATGTCAACCATTCCCATATTTCGGCTCAAATACACTGCCAGCGTGTAATTAAGTTCTTTCTTTATTATCAGCGTAACGAAAGACGTCACCTAGAAACACGAGTGTAAACATAAACAAGCGCATCGCGCGGTCCATTCGCTTTGACAGTAGGGCGCTTTTGTTACTTGGTGAAGACGTTCAATGTATTCACACGATTTTGCATGCAATTTGTTTTGCGATTAACACGACGTCAACATTCGTACATTTTATTTGTACAATGAACCAAGACAACACATTTAAGCAGTCTTTAGTAATAACTTCTACAAATATAAATTGAGTTTAACAATTTTCCGTTGGTTCGCTGTTAAAATAAACTGCAAAAAAACCTGTCTTTGCTATTTAAAACCTCAACATCGGTCAAACTCAACCATCCTGAACCATCTGCCATCGTAAGCTACCTTAAATTTTTTGCTGCATTGCGGTGCAAAATTTGAGTTTTTAACTGCACAGCATTACAGAACAAACATTCAGCTTAAAAATAAGACAGAATCGTTAATTTACAGCAACTGTCAACTAAGGCGCAATGTTGTCAATTATACGTCTATGCATTAATGCAGAATTTCACGGCATGTGTTAAAAATATTCGGCGTCATCACATGCATGCTTCGAGTCGTGGACATCTCTTGTCAACGAATGTGCTGACGACACGTTTGGTCAATGCTGTGCTAAGTGTTGAGTATACCGGGTGGGCCAAAAAGTGACACCCTTTTTCAAGTATATATAGCCTACGTCAATATAATGCGACACAAATTGTAAAACAACAGATATTGGTTTGCCATCGCCCTATGTGTACCATTTAAACAATTTTAACATTAGCTGTTAATTATTCACAGTTTAAATATACTCATTTATTTGAAAACATTTTCAATTTTTTTCGGTTTTCTCAGTGTTTCTTAACACCCAGATTGTGAATCAAACAACGTTTACAGTTAGTCAGTGCAACCATCGTAACAAAATTACAATTTATTTGCATAAAAAACACAACTTGTTTACATCGGCAGATAAAAATGATGTCATTTAATAAAAAAATGATGCGTGCGTAAACAAAAATTGCAAATAATAATGCATCTTACAAAAGCGAAAACTTAAATACCAAAGTTATCACTTTTGGCCCGCCCTGTAGACGCTGTGTACAGATAAACATTCAATCTAACACTCAAAGTAGTTCGGTAACAGATTCAGACGAGATTGCAAATTCTATTTACGCTTTTCTCCAGTTAATCTTAAAATGCAAAAAGTAAAAGAGTTACTAAAGTCGGTCCACTGTTGCAACAGTTAGCGCAAGAAGACTGCGTTGGTGTTTTTCGTGATTCCTGGTATAGCGTATAGGCCTACATAATCTACCTCAGTCGTCGATTGAGCGGTTAGTGCATGCCGCTGCATGACGTCGCACGTGAATGACATTGAATGACGTCGAAGACTCCGTGCACGCTTCTCCATTCAGCGGCTGAATCTCCCATCGATTGGTCATTCGACATCGACCGGAAGTGTTTTGCTAACAAGCTGCCATATATATACAACTGACGAGCCGGTATTATGGTGCATCTATCGCCGTCAGTTACCCGGAGGCGACAGTCTGCAACTAGGTATAACTGTAGCTAAATATACACAGCATAAAAAGGCGGTAGGTTACTCGTATAGACTTAGGCCATACCTGGTTACATGTGAGTAAGACAAAGCACAAAGCTTGCAGAAAATTTAGTCATATTGCGGAAATGATGAAGACGGACCGTGCTTGAGATGCAAGCACTACAAACAGTTGATATCATAATGAAAACAATGTGTACACATCGACCGTCGACGCGATTAATTTAAACAATGCATTAGCGTTTACAAACGTGCGTGTGCTGTTTTATTTTTTTTTCTAACGTTATTACATCACAAAAGTTTTGGTTGTATGGAAGAGCTACGACGAGAGCTGTCCGTCGAAAGGAGTCAGATGTGCCAGCAATCGACCCGGTAGGCCACGCGCGCTTCAGCTGTCCGTAGGACGCACTGTACAGGGTGGTGCTAAAAAGTGAAACACACAATGCTTTACGTAGATTGAGCAATCGGACAATTCTAGAAACGGTCAACCTCGATCAGTGCAGTGAAGGGTGGTTATGCTGAACACTGTGTTCAGGCGTTGAACATGACCACCGGTCGCTGGAATGATTGAGGCAAATCGTTTACAGAGTTATCCGATTGTTCGGCATGTAAAGCATGTTTGTTCCACTTTTGTGCACCACCCTGTGTGAAGCGGTGCCAGTATGGTTGCCGACCACTCCGGCAGCCAGCCGATGTCTCATTAGTTCTGTTGTTCATCCGCTCGTCCTCATTACGAAGACCGGAAAAGGATCAATCAATTTCCTACCGCAATTATCAGCACCAGTGTTTTAATTTGCTCTCCCGGGCGGGCCAACAGTGCATGGGAGTGTCGTGTTGTAGCAATTACACAATGTTTATACGAGCTTACCCGTGTTCGCTTTGTGACAAAATGTCGCATGGTAGGGTATTATTAATTATTTCGTAACTTATCTGCACAAAACTTGTATTGGGCCTTGGTAACGTGCAAAATAAAAAAAAATGTTGCGAAACGATTATTTTATATGTCACCACGATCCGTCTTCGTTGTATGTCTGACCGCTAAATTTTAGCAAGATTTGTGTACATTTTCTGTTTAGTATAGGCCTATGGGTCATGTTGTCTATGACTTAAAACAAATCAACTAAAACGGATTTTAATTAAATTCTGAGCCGTGTGAAGCGATACCAGTACCGTTTATTACGTCAAAATACAGTACCCATAAACCTAATGACAGTGATAGTATTTATATAGTCAGTAGCTTCTGCGACTTTTGTTACAAAATGTCATATAACACTGGTATTAAAAACAAATATAACTATGCCTGAGAACAAACAGACAGTCTAGTAAAAACATAACCAAAAAGGTTCAAAACATGCGCTGTCGTGTACGCAACAGCCGCATGAAAAATGACTGTAGGTTGCTGACACAAATGGAATGGACAATAACGTTATGTTTATACGGCTCAGCGGTATATCGTCACGTGACGGCAAGTGAGCTGCAATACCTAGACTGGGGGTTTTATGTCCAGACTTCATGAAAGTTGAATCGATTGACAACGCACGAACTCTCTATACGGCAACTTGACGCACGCGAAGCAGCGTTCAGTCATGATGAGAAAAGACGGCAGCAGCATATCTGCACGGACGCTGCTGCTGCTGCTACTAGCCGTATCCTGGTAATTAGATGATGATGCAGGTGAATGCAAATGACACGTGCGCTCGGGCAGGAAATTACGAGCACACAGTCGAGCGGCGCCGCCAAGGCCCGAATTCTATCTGTTACGATTTGCTGCGTATCGTTGTTGTACGACATGTTGTCCAACAAATCCAGAAGAAATCAAAGTATTGGAGTACGAGCCTTAAAATGTCGAGTGGTGATGCGCGAGACAGAAGTGGGCTAATTAATCCGCGTCTGCCGCTGCAGACGGAAGCTAGCTTACCCGGTGTCTTAATCTACCGCACAACTTCAAAAGAACTGTAATAGGTGGTGCGCGAGTCGTTTCAAGTTTCAAATGGCACACACGTTTGAAAGAACACGACGTGCGGAAGTGACCGGCACGATATAAAGGGAGAGAGACGGACATTCCCCCCTGGACGTTTCACCCCTGCTTTTTTGCATACCCGGACATTTCTCCCTTATGTATGACGACCGCGTGCGTGGCCTTCCTCCCCGAGTCTGACGTCGTCGACGGCATGCAGCTAGGTGCTGCACGGCTGCGTTACCGACGTGGAGGAAACCGACAAGCTACAGACGCTGCTAACGACCTGCTGCAGCGGCTGACGACAGCGCCTCTGTTCCGCGCATCACGCTGCGTCCGCTGTCGTAGCTGTTCCCGGTGTCCACCTGGAACGTGCATGTTGTCACGCTGAACGGCGACGACCGGACGAGGCGTGGAATAGGGGCTTCGCTGAATTGGTCGGTGGTCGTAACCACCCGTCGGTGTGATGCGCCATCGAATCAGATTCTGCAGCGTCAACTGCACACCATCTGTGCAGCACGACGTGCTGGCGAAAGAGGCCTTGCGTGCGGTCGAGCGCACAGTCCGCTTCGAGTGAAAGTGACAGTGACACTTTGCTGACTATTACACTATTTTTGTGGACATCAGCTGTATATAATATCGCCTTATTTCAGTGACATTTATATTAATATATCAAAAGACTTGCTGTATATAACTGTATATATATTTATTCATAACTATTACACTTTCTAATATGCTGTATATATTGCTCTATGTGGGACCTTAATACATTTGAATACTTGCTATTTGACCATATAAATGTCAGCGATAGATACTTTTAAGAAATGCAACTTACACTCGGCAGCGCCATACATAGGGGGGGAATGTCCGGGTATGCAAAAAGCAGAGGGGGAACGTCCGGAGAGGAGGTGTCCGGGGGACAATGTCCTACACCCGATATAAAACGCTTCCGGCAGTTAAAAGACTACTTTAATCAATTTTCAGTAATTCGCATAAGTTTTTTTTAAAAATCAGTAAAAGCAATAAACGGCACAGTGCCGCTTTTTAATTGGCCGGTCATGAACAGTATTCATAACTGATGAAAAAAACTGTCTGGAATCTGGGCGGCAACGACTCTTGATCATCTTGCGCACAATTCACTGTAAACATCAATTACAATGCTTCCCATATCCTTTGGCTGGATTTAAAGGAATGTATGAATAGAAGAGCAACGGAACGGAAATGGAAAGTGGAAGGAAATGGTGACGGGAAAAGAAGCCCTTTGCCGCGAAATTATGCGGACGCTAATGGACTTAAAGAGCACGAGCGTCGTTCCACATATAGTTGAAACTCGAAGAAGTAATTTCTTCCGTCGGCGTTGCGGAAATTGCGCGCGGGTCCTAATGAGCGAGCGTCCGTCACAGGATGTGACGAAGCAAGCACATTTCGCTAAACTGAGCGGGCGGACGCGCGGCAACAGCGTGCCGTTGAAATAGTCACGTGCGTCGTCGTTAGCGATGCAGCCTTCAGCGACCGTAATGCGTTCATTGAGACACCGGCCGTACCACATAAAAGCAACGACGAATAGAAAACATTAGAGGCACGGATATGAAAGGCGGATATGTCACAGATACGCCGCGTCTTTATACTCTACTTACTGATCAACATCATCATCATCATCATCATGTCATGAATGACGTCATCGACCCTGGGTGACTACGCCAGTTTTGCCAATTTCAACAATTCGAAAGGCGACATCTCTGTTTATCATTTAAATACGGCGGCATGCTGTCCAAAGAATTTTGCGTTTTTTACTTTTTATTCGACTTGTTTTACCCATGAAACAATTTATCAAAACCACGCCTTCTTACTACAAGTTAATATAACCTTCATTTTCTGAATCAGGTCTGTTGAAAACTTACTGTATCTTACTGTAGGAATTCCATAATATTTTAGCGGCAGAAACCATTTCAACAACAAACCGAAACAAAAAAAGTAACCAATAAAAATTAAGAAACAAATAAAAAAACTAATCATGAAAAAACAATAAACGGGTTGTTGCGCACAATTTTCTGAAACTTGATTGCAGTCCTCGCATGTCAACGCTCACTATGAAATCATTGGCAAAGGGAATCATAATAATTATGTTTACGAATGGAACCATAATGCCCGCAGATCGTTACAAACTCCGAGAATGCGATGATGCATGATGTTTTAAGCATTTGAACATTTCGCAGAAAATTTTATATAAAAATCTTTATGTACTATAATGGACAGAAACGAAGCAAAAGAATGTTGTTTTGAAAAAAAACAAGCTAATAATAGCGACGACGACTACGTTGATAAGTGTGTTTTTACACAGCGACGTCGACTACAGGAAAGCTCGGTCCGTTGCCGCTAAGTTTCTCGTATAGATGAACTACTTCCGGTGTACAGACCGGAAGCAGTTACCCAGGGCGAATTACGGTGAGAAATGGCGAATCAGCGGACGATCGACAATTAGCAAACACCGTCGATCAACGTCAGTTAGAGGCGTTTTTTCACTGCATGTCGTATTTTTAAAACAATATTCAATTACCTCCCTCCGTTCTAGCTGCAATACTCGTTTAGTGAGTCGGCTGAAAACAGTGACATTTTAACCTGCGCGTTTTGTTTGTCTGGCCACAGTATTAAGCAGACGTGAGAATTATGTACAATTTTTGACAAACTTTTTGGAGCAGTGATTGTGGAATGTAGTGGCTATGGAGCAATCTATTCGGTTTTGGTGTCGAACAACTGCACAGCGATCGGCCTTGATGGACTTTTCCATCCTTTCGAATTTTATGCCTTTCAGTTGTTAACCGGACAAGTTCGTCTATCTTCCATCTAACTCCTGTAAATGAGAAAAAAAACATAAGCCCTTCAAGACAAAAGCCCCCTTCCTACACAAGCTCTCCAGAATATTTGCGTACGAAGTAGGCTATTTGTAACACAGTTTCGATAGACAGTTTTGAATATACAGCCGCACTGCATCGACATAGCGAACAAACCATCCAAATTTAACACGACTAGTCCAATCATCCAGCAACCGGGCAAGTTTTATAAGATTTCTTACTATTTTTTTTCGAAATCCAAGTCTGGGAGCTGTGTCGAGAGTAAGGAGGTTTTCTCGGGGGAGGAGGAGGGGTGACGTCCGACACCCGGCTGCGGTGGTAGCATATCTGGGGCGAAAAATTGTCAATATATCGCCGAATTTATCTGACTGCGTGAGCGAGAGAGAGTAGGTGGGTCGAGCGATTGGCGTCAAGGCGCGAGGTCCCGTGAGACGTCAGTGACGGAAGCAGCTTGCCGTCAACTGACTGCGTTAAATCGATCGTCGCCCGGTCGATGCCGACGGTGTCACATTAAAATGTATCCTCCACGAAAAATCAGCCCGAAGAGAAATAATCACATAAATTGATATGTCTCTCCTTTATTAAAATATCGCCGGCTACATAAAGTCTCCCCACTATAGGATCGAGCTCAGAAAATTCTCCCCCGGCCGACAACTTACCGATTTTTGCCGGTAAACTGTCGGTCGGGGGAGACTTTAATAGGAGGCGATCCCATAATGGAACACCGACCGGCGTCCGTATGTAGCGTCCGTACGTACGGTAGGTGGCTCCCTCTGACGAACTCGGTCACGACTTATCGCCCGGTGCGCGTTACGCTTGGCCGACCACGAATCTCCTGCTTCCAGGCGCCGTTTGCATGGCGACTGATTTAAACGCCTAACATATGTAGTCGGAAGAGCTAGTGACCGTTGCGAGTACAGATTGCAGACGTTGTCGCCGGTACGCGCTCAGTGCGCTGCCAGCTGAACTATCTCGAATCTCCTCTATTCGAAATTCTACGCTCGCAACTTGTGCTGCGGACGCTGCTGAAATTTCACGCTCTCTGCGCACTGTCTGCAACATGACGGCCAACAGAATCAAACGCCACTGTCTCGCTAACTCGTTCGATGGACGATCGCAGAATTCAGCAGAGAAACGAAAGCCACATAGAAATCGACCACGTCTTCTGTCGTGCTGCCACATCAGCATTACGTAATAACACCAAAGTCTGGGTCCATTCTTACTTCCCTCCAGTATTCCATTCACGGGTCACAAATTTTGATAAATTTTGATTTTGTAACTTTATACCGGCACACATTTTACGTTGTAAAAGTAACAAATATCTTTATTAGCTTTAGCAACAAGTAGGCTAACTTTTCACGCTAAGTGGCTATAATTATGTATAAAACTTTTACTTACTTAAATAAGAGTTCCAATCCCCAAGTCACCTACGTAAATGTCGATACAACTTCGTTTGTATCTGAGTAATAAAATATGACATGCCGAAAGTAACCGGGCAGAAAGCAACATTTGTAGTCATTCTATGTTATCTGATCAATTTTTGCTACTAACCATTTATGTTGTGGACACTGAGATCTTGTAGCTTGGTACTATAAGATTAAGTTTATTCCAGGTTTACGTTAATATCAGACATTCACTACTGCTTAATCAGTGAGCGAAGAAAGCGTGAAAGAGGTCGAGTGTATGACCGTGTTAGAGTGTGCAATTGCTGACAAACAAAAGTCATATTTGCCGAGTCAGATTCGCATAGCTGGCAATTCGTCTCGTCAATTGAATTAACTGTAGGCGTCCATTCAACTGTGCATGCGCTGCAGCCTGCAGGCCACGGCACGTCGGCGACTAATTGCACGCCAGCTTATACCGAACAGCTCAGATCAGTGCTTTTTAAGACGTTGATCTGTTGCCCCCGAGCCGCGTTTTACGAACCAGAACGGAAACCATTTACCAGAAGAGAGATGAAAAAAGAGAGTTCCCGGTAGCAACGTATACATCTGCGGGACTGGCGTATTATTTTTGTGGGTGAGGCAACCTGCCACGCCCCCTCGGCGCTAAAAATTTGCACAATGTTAATTGTTTCCCGAAACATCAAACTGTATGCATCAATTAATTAATTAATTAATGCAGGATTTTTAAAGTGGCCTAAGTATTAGAAACTATTGCTAGATCTATTAGTGACAAGTTACATGGAGTCCAGTACAGTACAAGAAACCGTCAAAAAAATTTTAAAGCTTTATAAACAGGTGAGTTCGAGTCGTTGACAAACATTTAACAGAATATTGTCAGCTTCCGGAAAAATTAGTTTTCCATACATCCTCTTTCCTTAAATTCTCTATACGCCACCGATCTGCGGGGTCTAATGTGACGACTTTTTGCAGAGCAAACTCCGCTTTCTCCTTTTAGTTCTGGGGAAAGCAAGGTTATGTTTTTGCGCCAGTCGAGTTTTGTCAGCTGTATCACTCTAAAAATGGCAAATGATTTTGATGAAATTTTGTGCAGGGTTTGGGCACACCCCAATGAGAAAGTACATTGGTGGGTATCCAAATCTGTTTGCGTATTCTGGATCATTATCCAGGGCTCTGTATCATCAGAAGTCAGCAGTTGTGTTAAGTCATTTTTATTTGCTAGGCGTCAGCACTATTTTCGGCGGAGGGTTGAGATCTGTGATTGCTTTGGCATACCGCTGGAACATTATGATCGGTAATTAGG
>Ga0056128_1012696_pt1 | contig 10274 bp, 4 predicted proteins | sample WorMetLIZISLAND2_FD_71113 | JGI IMG/M metagenome (GOLD analysis project Ga0056128, IMG submission 71113) | Marine gutless worms symbiont microbial communities from Max Planck institute for Marine Microbiology, Germany - Olavius geniculatus... ... | reverse complement strand
CTGAAAGTTACTAAAAACGATTAATGTTAGTCATTTTGTGAGACGACGATACATAACTGATTGTTGACTAGGCAAAGAACAAAAATGTTTGTCAATGAGTCGTTTTTTAACGCTATATATGACCGTGAATTGGCACCGTGAATTCGCCGTGAATTTTGCGACTTTTCTAAAAGTATGCCGGGATTTTTTCACTTTTGCACCGTGATTTTCATACAGCCCTACCCATAATGCTGTCTATATGATAGCTTAATTGCGACAAATGTGCACACGCATTTATACAACACATAAGGCGTAGTGGGTCACGCCTGTAGCGAAGTTCAATGGGTTCGATCGACCCTCCGCCGTTAGCCGGAACCGGAAAACATTGCATAGAAATAACGATACACGTACGTCACCACCAGATGGGATCTTCAGGTTGAAAAAGCATAAAAATTCGTTTGTGGCCGGGGCTCTGCCCAGACCCCACTTCTGGATAATAGCTAGATTAATGGAGGAGAGGGACAAAGTCGAAACCTTTTTGTGAAAGTCTGGCTGTGGCCATGACACTGCAGGTGGCTAGTCGTGTACAATGTAACTGTTGTGTTTGTTGTCGGCAGTGAGTCAGACGCTTGATGATTTCTGTCAGCGTCTGCAGCTCAGCGACGAGGAAACTGCGCCGCTGAAACAAGCCATCACCGCCATCGAGACTGGCAACTCCAGGGCCATGACGTCACTCGGCATGCCGCCGCAGGCCTGGAACGAAGTCTCGTTCATCTTCTCCAAGCTCATCAAGAGCGGCTTCACAAAGTAAAGGCGTTACACGAGCGGATCGGTGTGGCGGTCCATTCTCTGCGTTGGCTTGAAATGTTGTGCTTTACAAAAATCGTTAATAACAGAAAAAAAACTGTTGTGTTCGAAGTGTCAAATCGACTTTGAATTTTAGCCTGCAGCTGATGCGCGTTAATGCCTAGTATACAGCGTGCGGCAAAAATATATCCTACAGTTGTTTGTCATTTTGTGAGCAACCGCTTGGAATTGCAATAAGAAATTTCACGCAAATATTAGTTGTTCATAGTCACATTAACGTAACAAAAGCCATTTAATTGACTTTAAGGACAACAGAGTTATTGGATTTTTCCTGTAACCACGTTGTCATTTCTCATGTTCTCATGCAGCAGAATGTGTGCAGAACAAAAAGCGCACCATGTTTGCATCTCAGAAAAATATTGCCATTCGAACAACGTAATAAACAATCTGCCAAACAGCAAGTACAACTTAAAGTGTCCACCGCCAGCTTTCACGCATGCATTTGATCTTTTAGTGAAATTTTTAACATAGCCAAGTTCGAAGGCAAGCTGACCCAGATACCTGCAGTGCCCGTTTGAGTTCAGCGACAAATTGTACTTTTGGAGAAAAAATTGTCAGTTGCGAGAAAAATGTTAAACCAAAAGAGTTCAGAGACTTTGTTTAAAAAGTTTACGTCACTATGACGTGACGACCAACAAGACTCAGTTTTTTTTTCAATACGGATAACTCATTTAAGTTTCATCACAGCACTAAGTTATGAACGTGCTAAATCACGACGTTGTCTAACAAAAAATTTTATAACTCTGCGCCATCGAACGCCGCTTGGCTATTTCTGCACGTATAAACGGGTAATAAATGTGTAAAATGTCGCGTTAAAATTTTAAGCGGTTGCTCAGAAAATGGTAAACAACTTCAGGGGATAATTTTTCTACCACACCCTGTATATTTGCATCACTGACAAATGTGACAATAAACGATTTCCAAGTTTACATCATTATCACATTAAATTTTTGTACACTTACGGTAGTGTGCGTACAATTTACAGCGTGGTGAAATAGTTAATAGGCCATGGGCCTAAATGCCCGGAAAAGATATTTCGCTGTCGGCAATGGAAAATACTTCAGTCTGTGGACGCAACAACGCTACCTCACGTTAGGCCAAAGTAGAAATTATCCATAACACAAACCAGCTTTGATCTGTTTGACAGACCCAAACACTGTTTTGCAGCGGTCCAGTCATACGTAATGAATTTTTAGTTTTATATACCATTAACATTTTCTTTGTTGGAAAGCATACAGAACTTACCTTGATAGAAGGAGACGAGTTGAAGGCAAACAAAAAACTATTTTTGTTTTTCAAATTGTCGAATAAAACACGTTTTCCATAAAGTTAGCATATTTAATGATGCTGCAATGTTTTGAAACACCGTGCATTACCAGTATAATATCTGCACTGTGTAAGTGCATAATTCTGTTGTACAGCAACTAAATGTTACCTAGTCATTTCGATGCACGAGTGGACTTTTATCACGATTATCGTCTTAACACAATATGTTATAGGGTGTTTACACGATCCAGCAAACGTCCAGCATTAGCACGCGTATTTTGAATACATTTGCTGGAAGTTTTTTGGACGTTTGCTGGATCATGTAAACACCCAATTAGTCAGCGTGACGTCTATCTGAATGGCATGAGTGTTGTTAGCAATTATACAACGATGTCGTAACATGTGTGTCATCGCAGTTGATTGCTCCACCCATAAAGCCCCACTCCCACTTTCAAACAAACCGAACGCCATTAAATATTGCAACCTCCTGCCCCGCCTCCTTTTTTAACTTACAACGCCGCTGCCAAAATGGCTCTTTTATGGGCACCATCATCAGACCCACTTTTGTCTTACATCCGGCTCTGCTTATATATATAGCATATCTATGTATAGGGCCTTTTATAAGCTACACACTATACAAAAGCGAATGTTATAAGTTTAAAAAACGTTCTTTATTACAGCGACAGTACTAGTAAATAATAATTATAATACAATATCTGATAAATGAGTGAATTATATTTAAATATATTTAAATAAGCAACGAAACGTTTAACAGCGCGCAAAACGGCAGTCGCTTCAAGTTGTGCAATCAATTCTGTTCGAAACTAATAACGTTTAACAATATGAAGTCAGCGTGACGTAATCGTCAGTAGAAACCAAAGAAATCATAAGCTTATTAAGGTAATTCCTGCTTATAATGTCATAATTTCCTTGGTCGAAACTACAGAAACCGAAGATTGCACAGTACACTGCATACTGCATAGTAGTTGCGCATAAAAAGTTTCGACCCAACGTAACGTGCTATATACGGACAAAGGTATCACTAACTGTACTAGGCTTAAGTGTTATATCTATCGATCAGTTTTGCAACGTATAGCGCTAGGTCTAGGTAAGTAGGCCCTATATACCGCGAACGTACCAAGAACGTCAGCAATAAACGCTAAAACGGGACGGGGTATAGCTCTCAGCAATTCGTCCCAAATCACCATTTCTCCACTATGCGGATGGGGACAGTAGTTGGTGTTCCCGCCCAAAGAGGATAAAAAAGTCAGCGTGCCGCAGTCTCAGTGAAACAAATGCCCAACACACAGACGCCCAAGTTATGAAGTGGACATCTGCAGAGGCGCCAATCCAAACTTACTTTTTGGGAGTGAGAAAAAAGTGAAAGTCTATCTGCAGGTGAATTGACATAGATTCACATTTCATATTTTTACTGGTGGGGATAGAAGGGGTCGATCAGTCCCCTGGCCCCCTTCCACCCCTGGGATCGGCGCCCAGTCGAGTCTCCTGCATAACGAAATACATCACGCGGCGCGTCGCTTTATATCTGAATTACTCGTCTCAGTCTCTAGTCTGCTGAAGCGCAAGATGTTGATGTTGACGACGACGACGACGACGCTTGGAATTGTGTCACGTGTAAATATAGGCCAGTCCCCACGCAGTCACGTGACGTCATCAGTAGACGTAGCGATCACGTGTCAATGTGCCCGGCCTCCCTACACATCAAACACACATTCCCAACCAATTGTGATCTCGGCTTTTTGGTCACACGAAGGACTAGAACTGTGGGCTTCGGTCCTCGATGCGTTTGGGCTTGGACAGTTCAACGGCCAGCTAAAGACATTGAAGATGTTTCGGTTTCGGCACAGCTACTATGCATAAGCTTTGCCGCCGTTAGCTCGCGAGCAGCAAGAAAGCAACCCTTAAATTCAGGCGGCGTGTCTGTGGCTGTCTGCCGTTTTGCCTGTTCGTGGACATTTACTCGTCCAATTATACAATATAGTAACCATCTGATAGCGATTATGCGGGTAGTTGAACCCACGACCTCTGGATCGTAAGTCCAACGTCTTGACTGTTAAGCCACCAAGCCACCACAACTTCAGAAGTAAAAAAAAAAACTGTAACCAAAAAAATCAAGCTGACATAAAAAAAACACTGACATTTCTGCTGTCGTTCGACGGAGTCACGTGACACGGAGGCGGAGCTAGCGGGCGATGGGCGGCGCCTGTCGCGCAGAGGACGACGGTCCATGGTGGCTGTGCGTATGACGGCGTCCATGATGTCGGCGTCGACTGCCTCGCTCTCGGAGCTGTGTCCGGCGTTAAACCGCGCCAGAGAGCGCAAAGTGCTCGACGTTGGACCATCCAGTCGACCTACGCCACGACGACACACCGACAACATTGCACGCACCGATGTCATACGCCGTATCTTTAAAACACGTTAAAACGCGGTCTTCATTTAAAAGAAAAACAATAGAAAAAACAAAAACATTTTAAACGTTGAATAAAAAGCATGACCTTTTTGTTTATTTATTTAATAAACACAGAACACACATATTATCACAGCTAGACTATGTACAAGACATAAACACTAACATTTTGCGTCATCTAGAGTAGCGTTGTGACACAGTAAAGGTATGGTGAGATATCCAATGATGGCTTTATTGCAAATTTTCCACAGTGTGTGTCGGTAAAAGAATTTTCAAAAAGTTGGTCAATATTTGGCAATTATATGGACAACAGTTTGGAGCTTACTTTTTTTGGCCCACACATAACTGGCAGATGATAATGTAAATTTTCCGTTTACGTAGATTTTGGTAAAATAGCGGAGGAGATGCATCCCTCTCTGAAAAAGTAAAAGACCGCAACCTTCCCAACACACGTCCCAGCTTCACTGTACACTTCGTAATCAGTCAACCAATGAATCAGACAGTCAATCAACTGCTGCAGCATAAATGTACACTGACTGAGAGAGGAGCATTTGCTGAGCTGGTTGCCAGGCAACCGAGCCAAGCTGTCGGCGTCAACGGACGGTGCCCGGATGTTCTTCCTGGTCTGAGTGTCGACCGTCAACTTGCTTGCAGCAGAACTCAGCAGTGAAGAATCCTGCACGCCAGCATGTCATTCACAATTTAGCGATCGGTTAATAGTTCTTAGCATTAATATTCATGGTGTCTGTCCTGCACGAAAGGATTGGTTTGTTGTGCTTAGTGCACGAGACCAGGTCGTCCAATAACAGCTGTCGTTACTAAGCAACGAGTTGCAAATGAACGTAAACCGGTGGTTATACTGTAGTTAACGAAAGAAACAAGAAACCGGCCCCGGACGTTTGCGCATACATGGTGTCAAAAAAAAATAAAAAGTTAAAAGTGTGCCAGCGCTTCTTGGAAACCTATCTCAAAGCTACGGAGCATCACCTTCCACATGGAATCACACAGTGTTACCTGCTACCTGGCACAAGTAAACCTGCCTCACATTAACTCAAACCATACAGACTGGTACTCGATTGACCTACTCCAGTAGGATGAAAGGCTGAGTTGACCTGGGCGATTGGCTACATTCCGAGACAGATTACCTGTCCACAGACAATCATCCATCTAAGTACCAACCATTTGATAGCGACCCGACCCGGAGTTATACCCACGACTTGCTAATCATAAGTCCGACGCAAGCCACCTTCAACCGAGAACAAACATACTAATAGTCAGATCGAGTCTGCTACAAATATCCTTACGGGATATGTTGTTTTTAATAAGTTTGGTTGAAGCTAAGACGCGACACGTGCAAGCAAGACGTGCTGCAGGTGGAAGAAGGTTGAAATACTTACATCGACAGTAACGAGTCCTCGCGAGCCTTTGCGAGCCTGTAGACTGGCAGCCTTCTGCCTCTGCTGGATCAGCTTCTCCCTGGCCGTGCGGTACTCCATCGCAAACGCACTGACCGTGCGACAGAATGCTTGGACTTTTAGTTCAGCTGCGTCTTGAGCCGAGTAGCCCAGGTACAACAGAAACCGCGTGAACCTGCGTATTTACATCCAACATTATGCACAGTGACCTAATGAAAAGTACGCCTCAGAGTTTTCGTCCTGATTGAATCAAATATTAACCCTGTTTTCAAAATTTTTTTACCGGTACATGGTGCAGGAAATCTCAATTTATCGCATCGAACTCGCGTGTACAATACAGTCAGCTATAAGGCCCTTTATAAAATAAGTGTACGTTTCAGTATTAGCTGATAATATATTTTTCACAACACGTTTAGGTTGTGACGGGATCTTTAACGACTAATCTTCTTGTGGTTTACCGCTGATTTGAAAAAATTGTGAAAATCGGTTTAAGGCTTACTTATACGGACCACTATGTACACAATGCACCGTATTGTACGTGAGTCAACCCTGCACAGAGTTTTTTGACAGTCAAACACTTCGCCAAATACTCCCCCGGTTTTTCACAAAACTCTTTGAGCGTCGTGACTTCCAGTAGGCCCTAAGTAAAGTTATCATTATATAAACAGACTCTTTCCTCTCACTTGTAAGGCCTATTGCACAACACGCATCCAGTGAGTTAACAACATGACATAAAACATTTAACGCCGAACTGAGAAGAATCAATGTTTGGCCTAATAACTGTTCAGTATTTCACTGAAGATGGAAAAGGCAATGGTATGGAGAATGGTTGTTTTTAAGCTGAGATCAGAGACGCTTTTCTCATTGGACAAGGACGGACGGAAAAAGCGGAGCAAGAAGAAGAAAGGCTAAAATGATTGTTGTCTCGGTCTTTCACTATTGTTTTTATGCTGTTTTGTGTGGCTAATAAAAATATTTCGTTATACAAGTAATTGAGTTATAGTTTATTTGTGTGTTTTTTATCAAGCGCAGCTGAGAGGCGGCTGTGTGTTACTTACTTGTTAAGAACTCGCTTGTGAATGATCTTGAGCGTGACAATTCTCTCAGCGAAATCCGACAGCATGCTCGTCATTCTATAACCACACACCGGTCATGCGTCACGATTAGCAAAGTAGGCATACATTTAACTCCCAGCCAAATATCGGACTTATTTTTTTCACGTAACGTGCATTTGCTTAAAGTTTCATTCAAACTAATTTATATTTATCTGAGTTACGAAAGTAAAAAGATGCTTTTTTATTTGAACACCGATGCTGTTTCAGATCAGCACTACTGCTACAGAGCTAAATTGGGGGTCATTTTATTTGTTGGGTTTTTGTATAAAATTCTAATTCTGCAGGTCACTTTTAGATACAAGACAGTTCAGTAGGTACAGAACAGACAAAGAGGAATAATCTATCGAGTCAACGCGTCCGCCTTCGCACACACTCATATGCACGACAACAGCCGACTTCTTAGTATATCCGCTTATTACCGCATCCCTAGAAACGATCAAATTGACAAGTCGTGACTAAGCGAGCTGCATTGTCTGTGCTCGGCACGCTTCCAAGTATAACGATCAAAACCACACTGCTGGCTGCCGCCGTCCGCTTACTCAACGTCTTTGTCCAAATTCCCATATAAACCGCTGTCCTACGATATTCAGGGGTCGGTCAGTCAGAATGTAGTCGCCGTTGCTGGGTCCGTTTGTTCGTCATAGTCTTCGCGTCGTAATGCCCTTGTCGTTATCAGCCTTAGTTGTCTGAGTTCAAGAAAAGTTGAGTTAGAAACAATGTGTCGTTCATTCACAGCTCACCTCTCGTAGTTAGCCAAGTCCCCAAGCTCAGTGCGCGTCCCCGTCGCGTCTCAGGACGTAAGCCGGACGCCACTGTAGCACTACTACTGCAAGCATATTGACGTTAATCCTGTTTACATTAATTATAAAAGTCTTCATTTATCTTATGTATCTGCAATCAAAACTCAAAAACTGAATAGTGTAGTAAACCAAGATTGGTGCAAAAGTTAGCAGAGCAGGCGTGTGCCAAAGTCATAGATCAGGCGGACGGCCGCAAAATAAGTCGGCATTGAGCTGACATAGTATTCTAGTCCGCTAGCTACCTGATCTTGAGCACGACGTTGTTGTCATGTTTCACTATAGCTCGCAGATGTTGCCAGGACGCTTTGCAGTCCTCCTGCATCCTCATCAGCCGTTCCTTCAACTCGTCCCAATCCACCTACAACCAAGCAGACTCCACAATAACATCTCATGACCTATGACCTTTTCAACTAAAGTACTCTATATACAGGGTGCGCCAAAAAATTTTACCCCCCTATGCCATGGGAAGAGTCGACTCCACTTTGTCGAAGAGAAGGCAAAGGTCAATGCGGCATATTACGTTGGAAGTCTGCTGCCAATGCTTGTTGACGACTGCAAACGGTTGCTTCCATTTGGATTCGTACTTCAGCAAGACGGCGCTCCTGCGCACACGGCCCGTCAGACGCAGGGCTGGTTGAGAGCAAACTGTACCGACTTCATCGCAAAGGACCAATGGCCACCAAATTCACCCGACCTTAACCCACTTGACTACCATGTGTGGGGCGCAATGCTTCAGGCATTTCACAAACTTCACCCAAAGCCAAAGACCATTCCAGAGCTAAAAAGTGTGTTGCAGCAGATCTAGGACGACTTGCCACAGACAACGATCAATAAAGCTATCAGCGACTTTCGCAAACGTCTGAACTCATGCGTTTCGGCTGGTGGCCGACATTTTGAGCATACGATGTGAACTTCATACTAAAATATGTTAACTGAACTGTGTGCTGGTTCATAAAATGTCAATTATTTCTGTTTTAAACCTGTTGTTTATCGTCAGTTAGTAAAGCTCGTGATGCAGGTGTTGTGAAATGTAAAAATTCGGTGGGTGATCGCACTTAATACGGCATAACTTTGTCAGTGTTGGAGATAATTGAATAAAATTTTGCAGGTTAGCGTAAATCTGAATAGATAATAGGCGTGTAAAATGTTGTTTAAAAATTCTCAGTCGTTTCGGAAAAATTATCAGAAAACCTCAGCGGTAAAATTTTTTGGCGCACCCTCTAGGCTAGAACATTTCTGCCGTGGAGATAATTCGTGTCATTTTCGTTTTTTTTTCTTTGGATTTTTGTTTCCGATTTGGAAACCCCTGAGAGATAAACGATCGAACGGGCAAGGCCGGTACGGTACCCGGTTTATTGGGCTGGTCACATAAACTGTATTTTTTTCAGTAAACTCAAAAACTGTATAATTGCAAAACTAAAATTTCCACGGCCAAAGTTCTTTAAGATACCAGATTTGACTTAGTCGGCATGACAGAATGCCAGCTGGTAGCCACTCTGACTCATAACAAATGACAAAATCCACCGGCAAAACAAACAACTCGAAAATAAGTAGTAAGAAATTGAGAGTTCGGGACTACACTCGTTCATTTAGCATACCTTGGCGGCGCGGCTGACGGCTGGAATCTCGGAGAAGAGATCGGTTGAGTCGATGAAGTGATCGACGACGTACGTGCAGAGATGACTGAGCAGCGACTGTTTGTCAACGGTGTCCTTCACCTCAGGCACGTGCGATAAATACTCCATCGTAAAACCGCGAGCCTACCGCAACCAATGCACGATGCTCCAATGCAAACTGAGTGCCTGAGTTGACGTCATAACTGAATCAAATGTTAGCCCATTTTAAGATTCATTTCATTGCGGTAAATAGACAGTTAGGTGATCCTAAACAATCCTATCACGCACCGAATGCGTCGCTACACTACATTGTAAAACAGAGTCAGCTTCCGAATACAAAATACAAAAAGATTTTCCCACATCTAAAAAAAAATCAATGCTGAAAATTTAGCAAAACAGTGTCCAGAAATACTCAGGATATCATGTTGAGAACATTAAAGACGATCGAACACACGCACACACACACACACACACAACCGGAAGACTACCAGTCCGGCCCCCTATGTTGACAGAAGCCTAAAATACGACAAACAAGATGAAAACTAAATTAACAAGACAGTGTTCAGATGAACGCAGAGTCTGTCCAATGCATTTCGACAGTTTACAGTATATGTCCGTATAAATATAATCAGTGAGCTATTTAGACCGGTAGAAAAATCAAACAGTTCAATTTCAAATTGTACAGCAGCAATGATCCTTTCATCCTTCTGTATTATTTTAACTAAACAATAAACATTGTCAGTTACGAGACCATTCGATTCGTCACCAGCGCTTTACTATAAAAGGTC
>Ga0056128_1012694_pt1 | contig 10274 bp, 6 predicted proteins | sample WorMetLIZISLAND2_FD_71113 | JGI IMG/M metagenome (GOLD analysis project Ga0056128, IMG submission 71113) | Marine gutless worms symbiont microbial communities from Max Planck institute for Marine Microbiology, Germany - Olavius geniculatus... ... | reverse complement strand
GCGCGATACACTGGCCCCGTATCCATGGTCTCGCAGTGTAAAAACTGGTGTCTGGCTGAGGGCCTTAGGAAACGGAGATCAGCGCCACCCTATGGGCCGTGAGCCTCGGAAAGGACTTTACTTTACGTTTTATCCATGACAAAAAACGCAGTTAAGGGAAAACTAACATTACTGTAACATACCGACGTAAATAGCGAAACAGAGAAGCCAATGCAGTGCCATGGCTGAAAACAGCTTCACAGCAGATTCACTGTAATTTTGGCCAAAAACTGAGTCCTTGAGACATGACAAAAAGTTTCGTAAGCACGCGACCCGCCCATGCACGCTTCGCTGAGTAGCGTGTGTACGGTGTGCACTCTTCGGTTTTCGTAACGGGTAATAAAAAATGTTTATTATCACGCCATGCAGACGGTTTCTGCATGCATGCATGCACGCCATGCATGCGGTTTCTGGTTTCTGCAGTTTCGTGTTCTCATACCGTGACAGCGGTAACCGGTCCTGTCAAGGTATGCCATTATAAATTGCATGTTGTACATGCAGCACGTAGCCTTCCAGCAATAAAAGTTGCTTACGTGTACAAGCGTTTTGCGCATGACTGTGACTGTGCGACTTTTAGACATCAGTTCCAGGGATAAAAACAAGGCTAAAATATGGCGAGAACGAAAACGCAACCAAAGCAAATCAATAACAAAAACGCGGCCGACAACTATGAAAACAAAAACCAGAACAGTGAAATAGTATACAAATAGAGACTGGCGTCGAGGTCATCATTGACAATTTTTGACCCAAGGTTCGTAAAATGTTGTCTGAGATCGAAGATCGAGGGTGACATTTTGCGAAGGGGAAAGAATTTTTTATGGTGATCGACACGCCTGTCACTATTTGTTTTGTTATACCTCAAAACAAACAATTTTACAAATCCACAAGAAAACAATTACGAAAAAGCTGTAACGACTTCAATGTTGCCCGGTCAACAGTGTGTATTTGTTAACGTCACGTGACGCAATTTGAACCAATCGCAGGTATTATGCGTTAAAGTAAAACAATAAAGTTTAACATTGTAGTATTCGTTAGAGCAGTTGGCATAAACTGATTTTTAGTTTAGAACCAAACGCGCCAGTTGACAATTGTGTGTAAGGACGATGTGATGATATCTGTCCTCTAAAACAGCAAAAATTATTTGAATAATTTTAGATGGGGCTATGCATATGGCGTCCTTACAAGCTGACTTTAGTTGGTAATCACTAACATAGTCTAAAGCCTTCTGTATTTGACGTTATATGGCGTATTAGGCCTACTTGCTCAACATTTACTGAATAGCGTAGCAGCCGAAAATGTTTCTGTTAGCCTATGGCTTAGCTAGTAGTAGGCTTAACAAGGGAGCGAAAATATGACCGTGTGCCGACACAATATTCAGCTAACCGCGCAATAGGCCTAGGCCTATGCATACAAACTGTCCAACTGCCCAGCACAACCCTAACCTTGACACTTTGAAGCTGAAAATGGTGTAGCAGCTACTGTGCCATGGAGAACATTTACATTTTTATGCCTTATTGCTTGAGTTATGAACGCGTGTAGAATGCAAAGATAGATGGCCAGATAATAAAGTGATGGGACATTGTTGATGTCTAATAAGAAAGTGAGCTTATCCGTGTGCTAATGCTTGCCATTTATAGGCCCTAACTGCATGCATGAATAACTCGGCTGTCGTCTTGGCCCTACATTTAATTTCGTTGTTAATGCACTCAATTTTAGCCTGAGTAGTCTATCATGGGAATGACCATCCGATGCAGCAGGCCTACAGTGTTTTGGTCCATAGTGAAAGCAGCTATATGAGATCACCATATCGTTATTACGCAGACATTTACATTAGTTAAGCTTATATTATACGCTTATGCCTATCTGTTGTTTTACTTTGCACATTTTGTGCTATTGTAATTTTTCGAATTTTTCGAATAAATAAGTCAAAAATTAGATTTTTATTTTGTAACATTAAAAAGGCAGAACCTTGCGCAGAACCGCGTCATTTGAAGTACACTGTATTAAGCGTAAAAATCGGTCTAACGAACTCGCCTGAAGGACCAAAAAAGTGTAGTAAATTTCGAACAGGAGCGGTGTATATTTCACCTATATAAGGAGCAAAAACCCCTGGGCGGATTAAACCCAAATTTTTTTTGGTGATAGGCGTCCCCGACATAATCAGGCCATTTAAATTTGGAGACGATCGGTTTAGAGATTTTTGGTTGGCTGAGGGTTAAATTTTTCCTTATCTTATAGACTTTGAAGGTCGTCCTTACAACACTCACACTACCGTGTGAGGTATGATACGCAGCATGTCTTATGTCTAGCTGCATGTAACTGTTTTCACGTTAGACGAGCCATTAGCGGCAAAATGAGAACTTTATGGGAGTACACCTTTTTATGTCTTAGTTCGAGCAAAACCCTCTCAGTCAAAAACACAAAATTTTGTCACGAAAAATGTAGAGTTTTCTGGTAGCCCATAGTGAGAATTTCGTAACTTTAACTTGCACCGTTTTCACATGGCTGCACCGCTGCAGAGTGTAACGAACAAACCGACGGACAGACGCCTGTGCTATGGCTAAAACGCGCAAAGCATTCTGCTGTCGAGCGTAAAAATCATAAATCATTGGGGGGGGGTCGGTGGACTTCTCTGACTTTCCCTTCCCTAAATGACGTTTTCTTACCGTATAGGCCTCTGCTGCTGTTATTGTTATGAGAATTTACGTTATGCAATAGGCCTAAATAGATATGTAAATATAGATATTTATGCTCGAGTGAATAGCTATAATGCTGCGAACAACTCTGCACAAGGCGACACTGGCTGCCGGTTAAACATCGAATCGGCGGACAGTAAGGTAGCCAAGATGCTGGCGTAAATATAAGGGGGCACTTAAGAGGTAAGGTGTGAAAAGGAGCGTTCTCCCAACCGGGAAAGTCTGCAGAGAAGCCCGTGCCCCTCCCAAAAATTTTAAGATCTTTTGTGTGAAAATGAAGTGTTTGGTGCATTTCGGCACTATATTTGCAAAAAAATAGGCTCCTTGGAAGACACGCTTCCTAATGTCCCATTATGGTTTACGCCAGTGTCGGTGATACTGGCTACATCGTGCGGACCATATCGTATCGGAGTCGCCACATCATGCTATGTGGCAACGTGGGGACTGCACGCTCGCGACCGCGACAACTCGACTGTCTAAACCGTTCGCCAGTATAGCATTTGCCAAGACTAGGCGCAAATAGTTTTGTTCGAATAAATTTAGACAGCAAGCGAAAAACAAAAATTTTCCTAAAGTTCGACAAAACATTGAAGGTCGGAGGTTTTCCGGAGACGTACAGCAACTGAAAAACATGGGAAATTTTTACGCCTATTGGAAAATATCACCACTTGGCATATTGTAATTTTGCCATTTTCAACTAGTTGATCATTGCATTTCGCCATTGGCGTCTGTATAAACTGAAGTCTTTTAGGCTACATGCCTAGGCCTACACATTTAAGGCTTCTCCGAGTCAGTTAGCGTACAACAAGATACGTGTAATAAAGCAAATGCTAGAACAGTTTGTGCTTTTTAGTCTACCCGGAAGCGATATGTTGGAGTGGACTTATGATTCACGAGTTAACTCAGTTATTGTGAGTTGAGAGTTTGAGTTAACTCACTCCAACAACTGTGAGTTATGAGTTTGATTTAATTCAGTATTTGTGTGAGTTGTGAGTTTATTAGGTGTCTAAAATCAACTCACTGCAAGGTAGCAATTTATGGTTAAAATTACAGATAGGCCTACACTACAATTCAGCAGATTTGTGGCCAATAGGGGTCGAAGAGGTGTAACTGGACTGAACTGCATTCTCGATTAATGTTGCCCACAGAAGTTTCCTGATATCTTGCAGATCCAGATTAATCGTTAAGTTTAGTAGGCCTACAACATTGCCGTCAATGTTCAGCGTAGGCGGACAGATTGAATTAAAGCTACGAGACGCAACAAACTTTCAGGCGCAAACTTTGAGAAATTGCTCTTGTTGAAAGCAAACTTGAAGTACTACAGCAAATAAACTGTGATTGGAAACAGCGTAAGTTTAAGATTTTTAAAGTAAACTTGATTTATTGACAATATGATAGATTAACTCAGTAAGAAATATTTTTATGAAACATTGAACAGTGACTGCTGATTGACCGGTTATAGCATTGTCGGACAACCCTATTGCTTTATTGATTGACTGATGGATTGATCAATTGGTAATTGTTTAGTAACCGACACATCAAAAAACTTTTTTAAATTAAAACTTAAAACAAGTGAGTTTATGAATTAATTCATTTTCTTTGTGAGTTTGATTTAACTCATTGGGCCTACAAAGAGGGTGAGATGAGTTTGAGTTGAACTCGTCTGGCCTGCATGATTTGAGAGTTTGATTTAAATCACTTTCTGTCCGAGTTTTCCCAACACTGCTAGCGCCCTATTTGATGTTACTATCGCCGACCACGTATAACTTACCGTTTAGCCACAATACCGCACGATTAACATACCATAACGCATTATGACCCTTCAAGGTCATCCAAAGTCAATGATTTTCATGTTATTTAAAAGGCAATAGGCGACTTCCTATTAGTGATCGATAGCAAACTAAGCCATCTCGCACCGTTGAGCCACAATATATTTCATTACCAATGACAACAACGACGATGACAGATGACCGGCGGACGACAACAGTGCCAAAGACGCACTACAGCATATAGCTGTAGCGCGTCAAAAAAATTAAATTTAAGGCATCGGTAATCTTCGTTGTCAGAAATTTGCAGTGTCTGTCGAAAAAGTGCAACTTGTTGCCCGCCGATACTCTGTTAACCCACGACGCCGACGCCACCTTTACCAAGTCATAGAACAGTGACGCCAGCAGCAGAGCCATAGCGAGCAGCTGGGCTACAGCCGCGCACGCTGCAGCTGGAAGTCTTAGTCTGCGAAGTGAATGAATAGTGCGTCGTATAAACTTACAGACAATCGACGGTTAGGCTGAGTGTTGTCTGACTAAACGCGTTACGATTACGAAGTCTGTTGTCTAGACGATTAGCGTTTCGTCATCATCTTCAGCAGCTGGAGCAGCAGCAGCAAACTTTTATATTCACTAAGCCCCGTGATCGGCGATAGCAGTACTGCGTCATCAGGGTTAAGCCTATAAGCGTGTCAAACAGCCAGAAGTTCACAACTGACTGCACCGTGATCATCTGGCTAAATACAGCGTTATGACCGTCAAGGCGTCTGCTGTCGTCTGAAACACTCAGTTCTAAAGGCCGCTAATACAGATCGAGCTTATCATAATCATCGTCATCATCGAGACTATGTCATTCCGTATCGTGCGTCAGAGCAAGTTCCGGCACGTGTTCGGCACGGCGCTCAAGAAGGAGCAATGCTATGATAACATCCGAATCACCAAGAGCTCGTGGGAGTCCACTTACTGCGCTGTCAATCCCAAGTTCCTCGCAATCATCACTGAAGCCGCCGGAGGAGGCTCTTTCCTCGTCCTTCCACTGGAAAAGGTCAGTTATGCGGCCCTTTCCGTATCAGTTAATGGGAAGAAGTCAGTATAACTGTTAGCTAGGCCTATTTACCTCATGTAAGTAAGTAAGTAAAATATCAGTAGTTGACAAGACTAGCACAGGTATTACAATTGAAACAGAACAAAAACACATAAACTCGTAGGTAATACATGCATACCCACGCAAAAGCATAACAATAACAGCTAGACCTGTAGTGGTGATTCAGGAGAGCTTTTGTATTAAAACGTCATTATTAATTGGAAGTCTTGACCGATGGCACCAAACAGAAAATAATGACGAAGAAAAATTTAAAAGCATTAAAAAGAAAGCTGCGGGCCATTGCTAGTGCACGAATGCAGCAAGGAGATAGCATCTGCACTGCCTGGCTGCAGTGTTGCTGTACTAATACCGCACGTTTGCATGAGATCTTGGCCTATGATAAACAACTTGAAGTGGTTCGATAAATTTTTGACAACGGTGAGCGAGCGAGTGTTGATCAGGGGGTACTAGTTTACACTCCTTGGTGTTGGCGAATGTTATGTCACTCATGTGACGTAATTGTGTGACGACCAAGACAGACCTGGTGTCAGACAGTCAGACTGGTTAAACTATCCTACACGAGTCATTAGTAGTAGTTCTAGGCGCAAGGGAAACTGCAGAGAAGAGAGGGAAATGAGAAAAGGGAAAGGAAGGGGAGAGAAAAAAGGGGGCAGAAAAGAGGGAAAACTATAGCATTAGTTCTACTTGACTAGCAGCACATCACAATCACATGGCAAGCAACAAGCAGAGCGTACGGCGCAGTATTAGTGGTGACTAAGCAAGCACTAGCCTAGGCTTGCTGCTGCTGCTGCTGCTGGCACGCGTGTGAGCTTGTCTAGCTGCTGCTGAAGCAGTTAGTTTCCTGGCAAATCTCCGGGAACAAAGCCCTCTCCCCGGATGGAATCTCCCCATGAGAATATGCCGATTTGCCGCAGGGCAAAATTGGTTTTCTCGCATTGAACTTTGCATTACAATTACATCACATTATAAAAGTGTTATTGGCCTATTTGGATATTTTTCGCTTTAGACGTCCAGAGTGCTTCTTATTATGAAGTTTGGCGTTGCTTAATTACTATCTTATATGTAAGTTCTACAGTGCCCTTCGGCTTAATAGACAATTGATTTTTTAATTTTTAACGCACGAAACTAGGGATACGTAGGCGTATCATTATTGTTTGATACGATGCGATACGAAAGAGATTTGCGCTGAAAAAAAGGCAGGCAAACTGGCAGTTTAACCTAGCTGTTTAATCTAGCACTTAAACTGAAACGAACTGAAAGTGTTTTAAATAGTGATGGTAAAATAAAATTAGTGAAATGAAATGAAAATACTCTCATGTAAAATATAAAAAAATAGAACAGATGTTTGTGAAATAAAGTTGTTTTTTACGGTCACAGTTTATTATGCCTCGTTAAGGTGTGTACAAAGCAACAGAAATGAACCGTAATGAAATGAAAGACGCAGCGCGAACTTCAGAGTTCAACAGCAGAACTATGTTATTATGGCGTTTCAGTTCAGTTCAGTTGAGTACATTTCATGTTCAGAGCAAGTCCAGTTTGGTTCACTTCAATTCACTTAATTTATTTTTTCTATCGCTCTAACACACATAAATTTAGGCCTCCACTACACTCGCATATAACATTCCTGACCTTGGTAGAACGTAACGCATATTCGCAGCACTGATTTTCTACAGCTGAGGTGGATTCTATCAGAAACCTAAAAGGTGGAAGAGGGGGCTTCTGTCCGCTTACTTTTCCTGGCAGTAGCATCCCTGGCTTGCGCCTGGCCACTAGTTTACGTGCGCTGCGGTTGCGGCTCCTTGGCTCTAGCCCTATAGCCTGTAGGTCTGTCTGGCTGTCTGGCTGGGTGTGTCTGTAGCGGTGTTCTTCTGGCGGCGCCTTATTTGGCGCTGCTACAGCCCTCTCGCTCCTTTCTTCGCTTCGTCCGTCCGTCGGTCTGGCGCAACTGACTAACGCTGCAATGTGTCAGTGCCACTGGCACTAGAATTGCTGCTACTAGTCGACAGTTAACTGTGCTAGCTGGCAACTCATGACGTAATCGCCATAATGTAGCATCATATCAATTCACATCACCTGCGCATAGTCGTATATATAGGGCATTACTTTGATAGGCCTACTATCTGTATGACGCCATGTCACGTGCAGAATTCTTGGATAACACTCTTTTAAACGCCGTGTCCGTATTTATCGTAGTATTTTCGTAGACTCAAGTATCTCACGCATACATGAAGTTTACCTGCAGGTTATAACCGGTCATCGTGTAGGCTAGTAATATGTTAATCCAGTGGTGTCCACACAGGGCCCAGGGGGTCCAGTGTTTGGGTCACAGCACCGGAACTGAACGGCCTTGCGTGAGGGGGTCGCCTCTTCCCGCGATGTCGTTTCAGACTTCGGAGTACAACCCCCGGAGAATCTGTGAATTTTTAGATACAAAATGCTACATTCTGAATACGACACAGTTAACAGTTTTGGTAAGTTGTTGTAGTGAAGAAGACACAATTTTTATGGATTTGCATGATTTGCATGGGTCATCCTTCTGACCTCAGCGGGGTAGTTGCAGTAGTTGTTGTAGTTTTTTAGTATAGGTAGTAATACTCGTGATTGCTGTTGTCGTTGCAAGGTCGGCAGAATAGACCGCGACGCCCCGCTGGTCACCGGTCATCGCGCCGCGGTACTTGACATTCAATGGTGTCCTCACAACGACGACGTCATCGCCAGCGCTTCGGAGGACTGTACGGTGAAGATCTGGCAGATTCCTTCTCACATTGGACTCTACCGCAACCTCGAAGAACCGGTGGTCGACCTGGTAGCACATCAGAGACGGGTTGGACTGGTACTCTGGCACCCCACAGCGCACAATATTCTTCTCAGTGCAGGTAAACTACAGTAGTAGGCCTAATAATAGTAATGAGTAAGTAAGTAAGTAGAAATTGAGTGGATAAAACGCAAGTTTATATATTGCATAATGTTGAATAAAAGCTGCGATGCGCTTATCGCACTTGCAAATACTGAACCTGACTGTAGCAATAATGCTACTACTGGTACTATTAGTACCGGTAGGCCTACATGTACGAGTATATACGTTTTTTCACCATTTGGAGCCCTTATAAGTTATCAGACAGATTATCGAAAGACAGACAGGCAGTACAAGGCCCGTGCGCGATATGATCTGTTAACAAGAAATTTGAGCTAATGCTCGCGAGACGCGCGAAAGCCTATAGCAGTTCCTGTTCTCAAACTGTCAGTCTCTCTCCAGCCATTTCGTTCCAGTTCATTCTTGGAGTGTGCGCTGCAGCCGAAGGTCGCAAATATCAATAGAAACCCTTTATTTTGGAAGATCAGAGTCTTTCAATGTCATCGATGTTGATACATCTGAAAAGCTCGTCAGTGCTTGTTGTGATAGGCAGCATCCCCATGCCTATCTGCAACCGTTTTCACGAAAGACTGGCCAACAACAATGACGTTTACGGGGGTACCGTTTTTTGATGCCCTCGTGCGCAGGTTTCCTTGAACCTAGAAAATCGAGACTTAAACCATCAATGCTGAAAATTTCGTACGCAGCTTTTTCATGTCTATCTAAATTGATTTCGTCGCAATTCGCTCTTAAAATGTGCCTCGAAGCCCAAAATCACCAAAAAATCCATTAAAACCCCTATTTCAGCGTTCAAGGTCATCCAAGGTCATTGAATTCAGTGACAATCGAGAACCAGTGTACGACTTTCTATTAGTGATTAATAGTAACCTAGGCAAATTTTTCCCACCCCCCTCTCATTTAGCGCTCTTCTTCGGGGTGACCCCCTTCGAAGTTATGGAAAAGCTTTATGGCTCCTGAAACTAGAGTCTTCCAGGCAGCTGACAGTGAAGATTTGGTGATCCTAGCTTGCACCGTTTTTGACTGATCCACCTGTATGACAGACAGACAGACGGACAGAATTGCGATGGCTAAGACGCGCTGAAAGCAGTAGATGCTTTCGCGCGTAAAACTGTTGTGTAGGTTAAAGTTTAAAGGATGTTATTTTTGTTAGCACAACTTAGAGATACGGAGCGTCAACTGCCATATGTCACAGTCATACCTGCCATCCTGCTACCCAACGCAGGTGAATGTGCCACGCCTTAACCCCAGCCATGCAGGCAGGCTGATACTCGATTTACCTATCCCAGAGGGATAGAGGACTGAGTTGATATGTATAGCTGTGCTAGTAGACTACTTACTTGTATAATAGGTTCAGACAACAAGATCTTCATCTGGAACGTGGGAATGGGTGAAGTGTTGTGTGAGATCGACTTCCCGGACATACCTTTGAGTTGTTCGTGGAATTATGACGGATCAAGGTTTGCAGTCGCCTGCAAGGACCACAAACTACGCATTGTTGATCCCAGAACTGGACAGTTCATCCGAGTAAGTATGTGATTAGTAATAGTAGTACGTAGTAGCAATAGCAGCAGTGAAAATGCGAGATTGGAAAATGGAGCACCAGAAATGCAGGGCCGGAAAATGCGAGAAAAACAAACTACTCTTTACACGTGTGGTTAATGTATAGTTACAAAAATGAAATATGTGCCTAAGGCTATACGGCTGCATGCAGTTGATCCAGTTGTGTCTTCCACACTGAGCCGTCTTTAACGAGACTTTTAATGTCGCTAAATCCCGCACAGATGTCAGCTACA
>Ga0056128_1012692_pt1 | contig 10275 bp, 4 predicted proteins | sample WorMetLIZISLAND2_FD_71113 | JGI IMG/M metagenome (GOLD analysis project Ga0056128, IMG submission 71113) | Marine gutless worms symbiont microbial communities from Max Planck institute for Marine Microbiology, Germany - Olavius geniculatus... ... | reverse complement strand
CGGAGCGTCACTTGTCATATGGGATCACACAGTGTTACCTGCCACCCGACAGAGGTGAACGCGCCCCGCCTTAACCCCAGCCAGATAGGCCGGTGCTCGATTTACCTACCCCGGAGGGATAGAAGGCTGAGTTGACCTAGGCAGTTGGTTACATCCCGAGATGGTTTACCTGCCCACAGGCAGTCACCCATCGCAGTATTAACCGGGCCCGGCGTACAGTAACTTTGCTGATCGGATCAGACGCGTTACCACTACACCACGCCTACCGCCTATCAAATATGGCTTTAGAATACAAACTCAAAACCAGTGACTGGAGTAATTCGGTATAACGCGAAATGGCAGATTGGTGTTACCCCTGGTGAATTATAAGTGGGTAAGTGCAAGTTTTGGCTGGTCCACCGTGACTCCCAAAATTTTCCTTTTCCTTCAAGATTGGAAACGCATTTAAGACAATGTGCTTGGAGTTCGACCCCGCAGATATTCCTGCCCAATGGCATGTAAATCCATCGAACGAATATGACAGACGACGGACAGACGACAGACGGCAGACCACGCTACAAAGAAATGAGTAGGTAGACTCTGGCAAAATTACGTGCACGAGCGATTTCATAGACCTTTATTTTATGTTGCAGCCAATGGCCAGATTGAAAAATAAAAACTAGACTGAAAGTAAAAAGCGTATCGGGCAGAAAAAGGGCGGTAGGTAAAGACATGAATTACAGGTATAATATCTCGTCAGCAGGGTGAACCAAAACCGCAATCTGTGAAAAATTAAGTAACAACGTGACTAACTGACTATTGAATATCTCACCACACTCAACTGCGTCGCTAGGCTACCTTGTGAAATATAAATGCAAAACTAACTAACAGGAATAAGAAGATATGGACAGCAGTTAGAGGTTTACCTTTTACGCCCACTCTCTACAGTACCCTGCGTTTCAGTCGCATCTCGGTTTTACAGTGATTTTATCTGTTCTATTTTTATTATTTCAATTCAATTACGTCTTCTGCTTTTCCAGCATTCTATTTCATGCATAAAATACGTGACTACGCAACCGTGCGAAATGTAAATTGTGAACCTTTACGGCAGTGCCGTGAAACGGTAGTTGAATGTGTGGCTGTCTTATAATAGGCCGCAATCTGTGTGTTGCCCGTCCGTCCGTCTGTCCGTGCAGTATACGGGCTCATAAAACATGCTGTTTGCAACACATGCGACACACAAAAAAACTCTTGGCCACTTGCGTATTTTTGATAATTTTTATTTCACCAAGCAAACATTGGTAGACAAAAAATTGTCATGTTGAGCAACTAATTATAGGGACAGTAATATCGAACAGGAAAGAAACCTGAAAAATCTCAAATCGCCTTAGCTCTGGCTGTGAATTTGTTTACTCGTATCGGAATGAGGACACTAGGTAATTTGAACGAAAAAATAACTTTGACAAGCCTTTATGATTTCCATATTATGTGTATTAAAAAAGCTTCACAAAGAAGCGGTTAATGGCAAAATCAAGTGATGCGATCTGAGATTTATTCAGTGGGCATACTTCTAAACCGTACAATAATACGGGAATGCATTTGGACTTAATCAAATGGAGCGTAACCTCTTCAGACGCCACTCTACCAACCTTGCCAAATATTGCATTGGCAGCTCGATAGAAGGAGCGTTTTGCATGGTCCAGTGAGCAACCGACGGAGACGACGGAAGAAAAGAAACGAGCGCAGCTGACAGAAGTGACGCAACAGCCAAAACGCAAAAATAGAAAAGGTGTCTACTCTTGCATGGTGTCCGTTGCAATGCACTGCGTACTTTGCGTTAGATAGAAACTAAGCTTCACAAAGACATTTAGAAAGTAGAAACACCAAGATTAACGTGAATGGTCGTTCTCATGCGCAGAAATAATGAATGTGCCGAACTCGGGTTCAAAATATCAAACATGATCGCCGGACGTCAAAAAAACTTTCTATAGTCACATGTACACAGCGACAGAAATGGACGGAACGTAACTAAACTAAATCGCTTAGCATTTATCAAAAAATAAACTGTAATAAAATAAACCCAACTGTCAGTTTATTCGCGTTGACTCTTATAGCAGGTGCAAACGAACTCTGGCATTTTACGGTTCAGTTCAGTCGCTTAGTAGCCAGTTTACAGTCCTTAGACGCTGTAAACCAAAGTAAAATTTTAGTTCAGAGTATTTCAGTTCATTTCTGTAGCTCTGTAGTCTGTATACGCTTTTAATTTAAACGAAGCACACATATATCCTGACTTAATTTATTTTGAACGCTTAGAACTATAGGCGTAGTAAAATTGGACTTTCATTCTGGAAAATGCAAAAAAAAGTTAATTCTTGTATCTGCACAGCTATAATAGCTGGAGGGCCGTCGGCGCCGGGCTGATTTTTTTACCAGTTCAATACCAAAAGTGGCGGAAAAAACCCTCATCTGTCCCGGACACGGCACATTGTTACGACGCGTGGAACATACCACCCACGTGCCCCTGACGTAACTTCGCTGACGTCATAGGAGCGGTTGAAACTATAACGCTCGTGATTGGTCGGAAGCCGTTGTGACGTCAGTGCATAGTCAATGATGCTGCGGTGTGCGTACCCGTGGTGCGTGCAGTCTTTCTGTCTATACCTGACCTAGGCTGTGACCGAAGCAGCACATTCAGTTGTTAGCCGCTTACTGCTGGCTGGACATCCCGTTTACTACTACTAATAGGACTACTACGACTGGTATTACTACCTACTATCTGCTGTTATCGGTCTAATCATGGCGAATCCTGATCCGTACAACATGCGCCAGGTAATAATAACAATTTCCTTGCATTTTCTTAGTCTAAAATTAACGATCGATTAATCATCGATTACTGTAAAAAGTTAATAATTTTTAATGTGAAATTGTCAGTAAAAGTCGCATTACTGACATGCAAAATGGTTTAGATTAGTCGCGATCGGCGATAAACATCTGAAATTATCTCCTTCATTTGTTTCTTTTTTTAAAGAACGTCGGCTTTTAACCTGGACGAACGCGGGACTTACAGAATTTGCCACGGTACTGGCCCGTACGGCGTGCATTTATTTTGAAGACGGCAGCTTTCGTTGTTATAGTGGCGGTAGGCCTGTAGGCGGCAACTCACACAGTGTAGGCCTATCAAACTTATACAAAGCATGCAAAAAATACCACACTTTTACCACCAAGTGCATGTCTTCAGCTCAAAATGCACCAAAGTGTATTAAAAGGTCACTAGATAACGTCGTTCTTCGGCTGCTGATCTAAACGGGTTTTGTTTTTATGCGAATGAACCGTAATTTCGTCACGATCGTATCTAACTGACGATGAACGCCTTTTGATTCACAATCTGCGCGCGGAGAAATACTTTGGTTCCAAAAGAATAATATAAAAATGTGTTCGAATAATAAACCCCGTAGTTCTACGTACGAGTAGGCCTATACGTGCAGTTTTTGAAATCTGTGGTTACATGTAACATGAAGCATTTTTCTTAATGTTTTATTTTTTCCTGTACTGCCTTTTCTTATCTGCAACGTGTGTTTAATACGCCAAAATATTTCGCTAGATTTGCACGTATGTTGCACAACCTTTTTATTTTATTTATTCTGGCTGGGGAGTTGGGTACGATGGCTAGTGGCGTGGCGTAGTTGGTAAAAAAGCGCATTAGAGGCGTGCGCATGCTCGCGACGATGCGCTATACAAATTGACGATCTTTACCTTTACCTTTACCTTTTACGGCCTCCCCCTTCGCCACGCTATTCGACGCATGCGGCGTCTCGTTCTCGGCGCCTCGACCTTCGTCCCCACAATGTTGACGACGGGTCTACCCATGGCCCTCTAATCTAGAGAGCTGTGGTCTACCCCCACTACTGCTACTGCTGCTGTTGCTGATAAATGATAATGATGATGATCGTGGTGATGGTGCAGGTGTGTGTATAAGCTTAGATTCTGTTACTAATGATATTGATTTAGTTTCAGTTAACACTCATCAGGTCGACGGCAAGTCACCAACACACATTGAACGAACGTTCACCTGCATCGTAGCCCATATAGGCCTAACATGTTTACTTTAATTTGTAGACACAGCAGCGGTGGTACTGTCAATGACAGCTGCGGAGCTTCGTGAATCGCGGCTTCGAAAACCCAAAATAACGACACCAAAGGAGTCAAGGGGAGGTCATTTCGGCGGCAGCATTTCTCTCCCCAGCCGAATAGAAGATCTGGGACCGTCACAAGCTCCCCGATCGGGGTCCAGGGCAGAGCAAGGACCGAAAACTAGTTTTGGTACATTTGAATATGAGTAACGCATCTGAACGTGCGTAGCAGTTTAGTAGCCTATTTTGTGACTTCTGGACCTCACAAATGCACAGGGTACCGCCACTGTGACAACAGGAATTGCCGGTACTGCGCATCGCCTCTGAAATAACTGCCGGTACGCCGTACTACTGCTCAGTACCGGCGCAGATTAAGCCCGGATGAGCAGCAAAAATGTTGGTCCAGTGCAGACCAACTATGCGGCTGTCCGACTGCTTATAGTCTGCACTTCGTAACTCTAACCCTATTTTTTGCCTTTGACTTTTTGAGCTGAGAATGGATAGGCACAAACATTGCACGCAGCTCTCTCGCCAATTTTGGCGCCTTTGCGTTTTTGAGTCAGTAAAGACGGACAGACGGACAAAAGGGTAAGACCCAGTAATACGGCCTATTAGTACCAGGGTCGTTACTCCCTGAATTTTAGCCTGTCAGGCAATCCCACATTTGGGGGAAATTTGGGGTCAAAATTAAAATTCTGCAAGATCAGCCGTGTCGAAAATGTGCAGATGTCTGTCGCAGAATTGTAACTTTCTGCCCCCCACGACACCGCTGATTATGACGCCTTCACAGTAGAAGATGAGGTTGATTTAGTCGGCTGGTTGCGTGTGTTTGTTTCTAGACGAAGGCGACAAACGTAACGTATCAGATGCAGAGCGTGTCACGTGACAAACGAGGTCAGGTCATGGGTCAACGCGGCGGCTTCCGCGGATGTACTATCTGGTTCACTGGTAAGGCGTAAAACATTTCTGTGCTTCGCGTTGCAACCGGCAAAAAATTGGGGACGGAGCGGCGAAAATTTATTATTATTATTGTCATCATTATTTGTTTATATCATGACTTTTCACGTAATATTACCCAACAACTCATAAAAACAAACTGACCCACTAAATAGCAATCACGAGAACTTAAGCAAAAATAGCCTACTGCAACATTTCAGGCTAGATGCAAACCATACGTGTAGATGTAAAAACCGTTTCAGCAAAAAAAACGTTAAAAACATAAAAAACATGGCAAAAGTAAAAAAACGTATGAATTGAAAACGTTGAATAAAATGTTAGTATTAATTTGCTTAATTTTTTGCCTGATGTGCTGTAGGTGCAGTAGCTAAAACTGAGAAAAAGAACTTTATTCAATTTTAATTCAGTTCTGTGGCAGTAAGATTAAGTATCACCAGACTAACTAAGTAAACTATATTAATTTTCTTGTTTTGGCTTTAAAAGTGCTTCTCAGCGTTATTCGTAAAATTTTAATAAACGTTTGTTAAAAATAAAAACGTGGGAAAACTAAAAGAACGTTTAAAAACGTAAAAAAACGTGACAGAACTGAAAAAAGTAAAAAAAACGTTTTACATCTATGACGCAGACAATATTTTTCAATAGAACTTCGAAAGCATACTAAAACTGCACTGATATTTTTAAAGTTTCAATAAAAATTTTGGGGGCGCAGGTTTTTATAGGGACAAAAGACAACCGGAAGTACAGAAATTTTTTAGGCCTAAGCAGCGAATTAATAATAAGTCTTTAAAATAATTTCAGCTCCACCGGTTGTCGTCCGTTTCCAAACAAAATCTTCGCCCCTAAACTTTTTATTAAAACCTAAAAATGTTGGTGCAGTTTTTACGCGCGACAGCATGCAATGCTTCGCGCGTCATAGCTATCGTCTAGGCGCCCTATCAAAACGGTGCAAGCTAGAATCACGAAATTTTCATAGGCTGCCAAATTTTTTTGCGACAAAATTTTGTGTCGCTGGGTAAGGGGGTTTATCTCGAACAAGAGCGTCAAAAAGGGTCACCCCCCTAAAAGTGGTCATTTCACAGCTATTGGCTCGTTTAGCGTGCAAATGGTTGCAAATAAATACAGACGTGTTGCTTATCATAACAAGCACTGGTGACGAGCTTTTTTTTTGGGGGGGGGGGGTATTATTATCGATGCCCTTGAATGACTGAGATCTAAAAATACAGTATTTTGTGCGTTTTTCTGAGATTTTTCGTCTGCGGCACACATTTTGAGAGAAAATTGTGCTCCCTTTCAAAAACTCATTATTTTACCGCTGTTAGCTCGTCTAGCGTAAAAACGGGCGCAAATCGACACAGACTTGCTGCTTATAATAACAAGGACTAGCGACAAGCTTTCCGGGAAATTTACATTGATCACCTTCAACGACCTTGAAATCCAGAAAGCGGGTTTTAGTGATTTTTTTTGCAATTTCAGTTTACGACGACGCATATTTCAACAACAGATTGCGCCGAAATTACTGCAGTAGACCATGACATCATGCACACAACATTTGCAGCAAAGACGTGGATTTTATCCGCTCGAGTTTCGATCTTCTAGGTTCAGAGAGTCCTCTGTACGGAGGCGTCAAATTCAAAATTTAGGTACCCACTCAAAACGCATTACTATTTTATTACACGTTTTGCACTGATCCCCCAGGTGGCAGCACCGATGCTGTGGCGCGTCACGTGAACTTTGTTCAAATTCGCTCAGATTATTTGTCAGTTTGCTTTCAGTTTTACTGAAAAAAGCCGTTCGCATTTAGACAGTTATGTTTGTGCAGTAGGCCTATCCGACAGAGGAAATATCATGGGTGGTCGACATTTTAACTTTGCCCCAAATTTCCCCCAAATGGGGGATTTTCAACCCGACATTTTGCACGTTTTGAAAGCTAATTTTTCGATCGGCAAAAATCTAGGGGGAATGGCTTCATCCCGCTTTTGCCACGACGCTGCTGGGAGGGGCGATATACGATAGCATAAAACGTCGTATTGCATCTCAGATTACGCATGGTCTGCGATTGTGTGACGTCGCGTGGGCGTCGCAGGTCGCGATGTGGCGTCGCACTGCTGCAGTGTCCGCTGATCGGTGTTGAATAACACTAGAGCCGCGGCTAGTCACTAGCCACACTATGGCGACTAGCAGCTGTGTTATCTCTGACTAACAGCCGGTGCTGGCGCCGCACCGTACAGGTCACTGCCGGTGGCGCCCGTGCTGACGGATGGCCAGTCTGTCACATCCGACGCTGCCATGGCAACCAACTGAACAACGCCGCCACCCGCACTGCGCATGCCCAGTACGCAGCTTCTTTGCGCTGGCGTCGCCAGCTAAGGGCCCCCCCCTCCCGCCGACTGTCGCACTTATAGTATGATGTGTTGTCAAATGTCAAGTGTAAATTTATATAGCGCATTGTCGTCAAAACCTCTAATGCGCTAAAAGGCAGTCCGTCCGTCTGTCTGTCTGTCAACGCTTTGTACTGTACTTTGGCTAAGCAGTAGGGGGTACCGTTAGATAGGGCGTTGGTGAGTTTCTATTGGCTGTCAATAGTAACAAAGTCGTTATCTGGAGCGGTTTGGCCGCAATTTGCAACTCAAAGTGTGCGTTCGCATCCATGTTTACTTTGTGGAAACAGTTTCTTTTTAGGACCTATTTACTGAATCCGGAAATATTACAGTCTCGATATTAAATAAACAAACAACAAAATGTAGCGATAGGCATATGACGACAGGCATAATATGGTCGGCTTTCCCCCGTATAGCGACAGCTGGGCTCCTTTTATTTTAGTGCCGCACAAACTCTCGCATTCGACTCCGTGCCGTTTGCATATCCAGTAAAAATTATAGCATAAGTGCATGAAGATGCTCTGCGAATCTGCACATTAAAGCTTTTGATTGATTGATTGATTGATTAATTGACTAATATTTGTTATTCGCGAATATACACCATATAGGCCTGTGGCTTTATCACTGTTCAGAGCGTGAATTTAATTATAGTATTTCTATGCGCTATGTCACCAAGCAGTATAATTTGGTACCGGCTTCACCGCTAGGACGTAAACAGGCACACCGCGCGATACACTGGCCCCGTATCCGTGGTCTCGCAGTGTAAAATCTGGTGTCTGGCTGAGGGCCTTAGGAAACGGAGATCAGCGCCGCCCTATGGGCCGTAAGGCTCGGGAAGGACTTTACGATTACGTTTATTTCTATGCGCTGTTCTTACATTATTTTGTTTCGTGCGGCCTCGCAGCAAATCCTGGCGACGCCACTGCCTTGCTCGTCAGCGCACGTCATTAGCCCGCAGACAGCTGCCTGCTGCTGCTGCTGATGATGATGATGATGCAGCTGTGAATAATGAGTATAGTGTTGAAGTGGAAATAGCTGTCTCCAATTATAGTACGTAAGTAGCATAGCCAGGAATTTCTTTTGGAGTGGGGACTACGGGGTCTGGGGAAACGTCATAAGTCTCCGCAACGAGGTTCGAAGCATAGCGCCGACCGCAACCCTGGTGTATGTTTCTGCCAAAAATAGCAATATCGAGTGTCGTCTGACAAAGATATGACAAAAATAAAAAGGGTGATGTTTTTATGCAACACAAGTGTAAGCTAACCTTATTTTTTTGTTACAGCAGAAGCAGATTAGCAGAAGCAGTAGCAAGTAAAGTACAGCGTCAGTCAGCGCATACTGTCGGCGACGTGGCGGATTAGAAAAGTAGAGCGAGTGGCGTATAATTGAGAAATTTTCAGACACATGTATACAGCTGCAAATTTTCGACGGAAAAGATTATGGCTTGGATGCTCAAAATTTTAATTCTGTCGCAAAATTCAACCAAAATGGCGATTTCCGGCCACAAATGTTGTTTTTTGGCACAATAGTTTCCGCCAAGAAGAAAATTCTCTGACCGGTTAAAACTTAGAGCAACTGTTCTTGCTGCTAAAACACTTTTGCTCATAAGCCTACACTGGCTACACCGTTGTTAATTTGCTGCCAGCTATGAATAGAAGCGTGCGAATTATATCCACACTGATGTAAATATAGCGCAGTGCGGATTGACATTATCTCAGTAACTTAGCATCGATGATTGATGCATCAGCACCACTCTCATGACTACATTAGGACAGCGCCTTCAGCTTGCTTTTCATTCAACTCAACGCACTCAACGAACGCAAGCAACAAACGCCACGGTCGCAGCTGACGCAACCGAATCAAGCGACAAAGAGCAAAGATGGAAGTGGTGTCTTGCGCCGCATCCGTTGCGTTCGTTGCGTTGCGTACGTTTCCTTCGATGATCTAGTTTACTGTTCACAAATTCACAAATAAATATCGATTAACCAAGTCTATTACGCGGTTGTAGTAATAGGCCGCATTACGGGTACTGCTCGTCTCGGTGTCTGTGCGTTTGTCCCGCGGACCCGAAAACAAAACAGGCACAAAACCGAAATTGGCGTGAACGATACCCCGGCCAGGGCAGGAGTAGACCTATTTCGTGTGCCGATTTTCAGCTGCAAAAGTTCATAGCTAGGTTAGGGTTATTGCTAGATTGTTGCACTGCCCTAGACGTACGGCCGTTGCCTACAGATATGTATATGTCGGCACTGGTAATTTCAGCAAAACGTTGAACACAGCACATGAGCATTATGCTCACATCATGCAATTACTTTACATCTACTTCTTTTAACTTCTGCCGTATGGCAGGCAAACTCTTCTGCCAGCTGCTTCTGTCTTCTGCATCTTTCTCTCTCTTCAAAGGCACATAGTTTTTGCATATGATGTTGCTTTCGTCCTCTTGTTGTTTTGCTCATCAACCTGCTGTCCACTGTGTCCCGTAGCAATTAGTTAGATGTGTCCTATCTATATGAGTTTGCGTTGCCGTAGCCTATATAGGCCTACTGTGTCCAAGTTGTCATCTTCGCTTGAACTCTCTGCAACACTTCATCATCAATCTTCTGCTAGCTATATTGCACACCATTAGAGCTGTGCCGAATGCTCGAGTACTCGTTAAACATTATGCGCAAGTACTCGAATAATGAATTAGTCGCGGACAGCACAGCACTAGCTGCTGCACGGTCGGGCACGTCATAATGACGTCATTATGCGCGGCTCGCTGACGTCACCGGGCAACATTCAGTCAACGGCGCAGGATCTGGTAATGGGGAGGAAGTGGGGAGGTGTAGGGG
>Ga0056128_1012691_pt1 | contig 10275 bp, 8 predicted proteins | sample WorMetLIZISLAND2_FD_71113 | JGI IMG/M metagenome (GOLD analysis project Ga0056128, IMG submission 71113) | Marine gutless worms symbiont microbial communities from Max Planck institute for Marine Microbiology, Germany - Olavius geniculatus... ... | reverse complement strand
GTGATGTGCAAATAGAATAGGTCTATTGCTATCACTGCAATGGCAGTACGCGTTTCATGCGCATTCATTTAGGCCCTACACAGGGTAATACATTTTAAAACACTCAAAGTTGAGCCTTCACGTGTAAAAAAGACCAAGATGTGGCAGCCCGAATGGCCGAAAATCGAGGCCGCAGGCCGATAATATGACAAATATCAAGTGGACAGGGAGCGTAGCGACGGTGTATCGACCTGTCCGCTTGTTGTTAATGTTTACGTCCGTAATTATCGGTATTACCGCATTACCAAAATAACGACAACTAGAAATTTGGGGCAGTGTCCAACGTGAGTCTGCCTAGCGCCGTAAGTCCGATTGGGGAAAAATTTGGGGCGAGAGGGAGTGAAAATTCCCCCGGCAGCAAAGTCACATGGCCCGAACTAAAACGGATTAGGCCTAGCATAGGCTTACGAAAACGCGCACTGTCGACCTAGCTAGGGTGGGTATAAACCCTAGCCGAGTAATCTCTTGTGTTAGTGGACCAAAAGTTCATCAATTTATTTGATTCAACGCGAGAGGGATTGTAGTTAATAACGCCGTTTACCGCTTGTCGACATCTCTATCTGTTCCAGAAATATTCGGGCTCAAATTTGAAAGTTACCGTAGGCCCTTAATCGCGCCGAATTATGGACGTTTTTGCCCTCCCAAATTTTAAGAAGCGGTGCCTCCTTTCCCCCCAAAGTTGTACACTCGTTATCATAGCGGCACATCACATGGTAAAGTTTTGTGAGGCTACTCCTCTTAGCTCCAAAGTTAGGCTATAATTATGTGGTTCATACGTTACATTTGAAGCCAATTTTTGACCCCTTTCTGTGAAAAAATGTTGGGGGAACTCCCCGCCCCGTTGGGTGTGCACTAGCAAGCCTTGGTCATTCTCTAATCTAACGGACCTCGGAAATCTCGTGACGAAAAGAAAAGAAAATAAAGAAAACAGCAGTAAAACACAAGGCCTTCCGGAAACGGCCGTTCCTGGCGACCTAGCTGAACGCACACGTATACGTACGTCGGTGTCTAGAACGGATCCGTTGCACCAGACTTCTCGACTGTACCGGCTGTACATGAGCGTTGTTGGAACGCCGTCAAGACTCCAGTACCAGACGCTGGTCCTGGCGTTGGACGGAGGTGGCGTCATCGTGTACTCGTACTCGGCTGCAGTCGGCTCACCACTCGGCGCCGTCGACGAATTATTGCACTGCAGCCACGGAAACCGACCGCCGCCGCTATCGTTTCTTGCATTGTTACTCCTAGGAATTGCCGATCCACAGAAAAATTTTAGACAATGTAGCTGAAGTAATAATTTTACGAAAATGTGTGCATCGTGGAAAAGTAACGTAAGCCCAGCCTAGCCCAACTCATCGAGCCAATCTCCGTGCAACAGTCAGTATAGTAGGCATCGCACGGTCAGTCGTCACTCGTCAATGTCGTCAACGACGGCAAGGTACAATAGCATGTGACATGCTATACAATACAATAGGCATGTGGTATACGAAGTCTTATATCCAAACGAAAAAGTTCGATCTTTGGCTATCAAATATTGCACATACTATACAAATAATGACTTGGGTCGAGATCATCATTGACAATTTTTTTGCCAGAGGTTCGTAAAATGTTTCCTCAAAACCTAATGGCAAAAAATTTCAATGATGATCGATAACGCCAGTCATTATTTGTTTTGTTATACCTCGAAACCAGAACACACAAAAAATTTGAACAAAAAAGCTGTGACGACTTCAACGTCGGCCGCTCAATGTTGCCTGTGCGGGAAACATTTAACTTCAATGTTGCCCGCACAAACAACATTGCGTATTGGTGAATGACACGTGACGCGATTTGTGTACCAATCGCGTGCAGGTATTTTGCGTTGAGGTATAATAATACAGATTGACCTTGTAATGGCAACCTAAAATTATATATGGGCCAAAGTTTATACGAATTTCGCGAGCTAAAAAACAAGTGATCTGCTAACGCAAACAGAGACGCGCAACAGCCGAGGTGCATGTTTAAAACACAGTAAAACAAAGTCTTAATCATTTACCAGAAAGCGCCAGGCGCCAGACGACCCGCGGCTATAGTGTTTATATTGTTTTATTTACTTGTACTCACAGAAGTCGCCTCTATCGCTCTGCTAATGTATCGGCTGGATATAGCAACTTTTGCCTACCCCCTCTCATTATTTTAACGCCCTCGTTCGGGGTGACTACCTTCGAATTTATGAAAAATCTTTACGGTTCCTGAAACTAGAGTCTTCCGGGCAGCCGACGGTGAAAATTTGGTGATCCTAGCTTGCACCATTTTTGACTGATCCACCCGTGTGACAGACAGACAGACAGAATTGCGATGGCTATGACGCGCTACAACAGTAGCTGCTGTTGCGCGTAATAACAACGTAGACCTATAGGCCTACCGGTAGTTTATGAGTTTTTCGAACAAAGATAGTTTTCGCGGGAATCATGGAGACCGTAAACAACGAGTGTTTTCGACGAGTCGTAGTCGTGTAAAATCACGGGAACCAGCACAATGCCATTGTGCATGATGAGGGAATAATAACGCGCGGCTGCAGGTGAGCTTCAATCGATATAACTAATGAGCCGTGACACAACAATGCTGCCGTATAACATGCACATTGCATGCGCGTGTGCTATTTTAAACGCGGCAACAACAACGACAATGGTTGCAGGCTTGCGTCATCATCATCATCATCATCAGCAGCAGCAGCATCGGCGGCGGCGGAAGCCTACAAGAAGTATGTACACTGTGAGGCATAAGAACACCAAACAAATTTTTCATCATAACTTGAAGAAAAGTGATTCAATTGCAATAAGTTTTGGTAAGAATATTCCTGATACAACTGGCTATCAAATGAGTGTTTAGTTTTCCACCTCATCCATTGTCTGTTTATGCACTACCTGGGGAAAGAAAACGAACAAAATATTGCATTTTAAACCACTTTAGTATTATTGCTTAATCAAAACAACACATAAAACACACATTTTGTCCATATTTTTTATCGTTTTAGCTGACAGTTTATCTAATTGTCCATTTTTTAACTGCCCACAAAAATGTTTGAAATGTTGGTCCACGAACATCGGCTCGGCTCGGAGACACTTTCTCCATTCGTTGATAGCAGCGTTGCTAACGTTCCGCGCTAGACCAATCCAGACTTTACCAGTCGCTTCTTGAATTCATCAATATTTCTGAATGTTAGGCCTGTATTTAATAGACGTGCTGTTACAAAGAGTTGAGTTACACGAGAATTGATTGGTTGTTGGTGGCCACATATCGGAAAAGATGAAATTTTATAAAGTTTTTTGTTGATTGTTTTTTGTTGATGCACATTTTGTCTGTTCTCTTTTTCCCAGGTAGTGCAGAAGCAGACGTTGAGTGAGGTGGGAAACTGAACAGCTATTTGATGGCCAGTTGTGTCAGAAATAAATGTACCAAAATTTATTAAAATTGAATGACTCTTCTTCAACTCATGGTAAAAAATTGATGTTTTTATGCCTCACAGTGTAGGTTGCTGCGCAATTATCTGCCAGCCTCCGTCACCCCATTCGGCTTACCTACAGTAGCTGATGGACAGCTTCATGCGTGAAACACGTTGTATCTGCATTAGGCCTAACCAAACCGCTTAGTAACGTAAATCTAAGAATAGATAAAAAGAAAAGTCATCATACCATAGCTAACAAGAAGCCTAGGACTGGCTAGGGTGGGCCGACCGTACCGCATACATCTGAAGGCCAGCGTCCGATTTCTGGCCGCGAAAAAAAGCGATTTCCCAGAGTGACTACAGTGCTATACACGCTATGGTGACGCTGCTATCGAACGCTGCAATAAACGACAAAATACGATAGGCCTACGGTAATTTGACGCACATGATGATGGCTGATGACAACAACTTTGGATTCAAAATTGCGGTTAAACCGCTGCACAGAGAGACATGGTTACTATTGACAGTCGATAAAAAGTCGGTGTTGTGAAGTCATGTGCTCACATTAGATTACCGGTGCTCACATTAGGCCTATATAGATTCCAGATCTCTTAATGTGAGCACTTTGCTGTTTCCAAAGCAGCCAAAAATTTTGATACATGGGCCTGAATCGTCTCGCAAAATGCTTTAACGAAATTATTCTCAAGGTCTGCCACTGATTTCAATACTGGAAAACATACTTTGGCTCATATAGTTCGAATAATAGACGTAAAACAAAAGGGTGCTCACATCAGTTTTTCCCATGTAAGTATTAATTATTTTGTACAGAAAAATTTATAACAGATGGTGTTTAAAAGTACGCGTGAAACCAGGAATAACAAACTACCTTTTTCGCTTCTTCTTCGGTTTATTGACCTTCTTCTTCCAGGAGTTCCTGGTTGCAGTCAACACCACAGACATAGCAGATGGTGGCAGACTGGTAAAACGCGTGTACTGCGAGCAGTGAAACAATGGACAGGTAAACGCCAATCTCACGCGAACTGCTGCAGCAGCGGCAACGCACCAGACAAAGAGAATGACGTCACTATTTTCAGTCTAGTGTGGTCTAGTAAGACTCTTTCGCGTTCTGCTGGTGTTATCTGAAAGCCTGCATTCGCAAAATTCTGCCTGCACGATGTCCGTGCATAATTTAGCAGGGACGTGCACTGCACGAGGTGTTTTAAGCCGAGACCGAGATGAGACCCAAGACGCATATCTCCTAGACAGCAAATTTGGCATCAGTCAGTAAACTGTAAAATAAGCATAAATATAAAATGGATTTAAACAGATTTTTGGTTAAATACACCTATTTAATTCATCTACCATAAATAAATACAATAACACCAGTCAACTAGTGTTGTATACTTTTTTTTATCAAATGACTGAGCAATGATGTCTGACAAACATATTTGATTTGATTTGATTTGCCAGAAATTAGCCTAATGTTGACAAAACAGTATGCAGTCAGTTAATTAGGAGGAATTCAGATGTTGATTGCAGCTGCGTATAGGGCTTACTGGTTTGTAGGCTAACTAAAACTATGCACGACACGCGTCTGCACAAAACGTCTTAGCTCTCGACGAGACGATTGACAAAATGTTCCAAACCAAAACCGATAGACAAATTCTAAAGTGTAGCAACCAGTGACGTAGCTAGAAATTTCAATTGAACACGTTTATTCGCCACATTAGGCAACAAGACAGACAGGGCCTCGTCTCCCTTTCTCTCCCTGTCCTCCCCCTTTGACCCCCTTCCCTTGTTCTCCCATCTTCTCTTCCCCTCCCTTCCCTTAGAAGTGGACCCCCCAAAATGGGAGCGCTGAGAGCTCCCCCAAGGGTATGGTGGGCGGACAGTGACGTATTTAGGATTTGGCAAAGGGGGGGCATGGCGAGCGCGCAGAGCGCGAGCCTATAACGGGGGTCTGAGGGCGGAGCCCCCAGCGGGGTCCAGGGGCAGAGCCCTTGGTCGGGGAGTCAGGGGGGCGAAGCCTCCCTGAAGCTGAAACACTTTTTGCTTCTGAATGTTCAATGGAAACCACAAATTCGCCCACTTTTCTGAAATTTGGGAACGCAAAAGACCGTCAAACATTGTTGAATTTTGCAATTCTTGCTAAAAAATGGCGAAAAACGCACCTTTTCATATAAAGTCGCCTGTAAAAAATTTTTCATGGTCGGGCCAAAGGGGGGGGGCATCGCACCGTGCCCCCCCTAAATACGCCACTGGGGGCGGAGCCCTAGCCGAAACCAAAATTTTGGTGCATTTTAGCCTAGCTTCGAAAGATGAGATCTGCCGGCAACAATTTTAATTAGTTTCCCGAAAATTAACTGACCAAACTGGCAAATTTCGTGCAGTTTATACGCATGCCTATGTTTTTTACGCCACTGGTAGCAACAGTATTAAGGTAATGTGGGCAAAGCTACAGAGAGCTAACTACAGCCATTTACATAAAGTTTCTTTGTAACGTTGCATCCCAAAAATTATCAAAATCAGCCAATGTTTCACAGAATTATTCCAAAAATAAAAGTGACACGTTTTTTGAGACACAGTTTAATGCACTAACACGGCCACTTACACAGTATTAGGCTGAATAAATCAAAATAAATCACAGTAAAATAAATACAACAAATATAACAGTGCATCTATCAATATTGTTGATCTTTGAATGTGCAATTTCAACGATACCCTAACAATAGTGTTAACTGACAAGATAATGCTATGCGAGCGTCCGTCGTTCCCTGAAAACTTTGATAGTAAGGTAGTACCTTGGAGCTCAATGTAGCAAATATCATAAAACTTTGGCCAACGTAATGCAATAATAGCACTGATAAACTGACTAGAATTGAGTTGAAAGGTTAAGGTCACAACAAGGTCCGTTGTGCAAAACTTTGGGACCCAACATCTCGAAAACGGACAGATGTGAGTGTAAATAGAGCACAATGCACAGAGGGTAAGCAAATAAACAATCTCCAACAAAAATGCTATAACTCTAGAAATACAGCAAATCCAATTTTAACAATTTTTCGTACACACATTCAAGGCACGACTGGCCATTGAATGGCCATTCAGTTTCCCACCTCACCCAACATCTGCTTCTGCACTACCCAGGAAAAACAGAACAGACAAAATATGCATTAAAATCAACAAAAAACTTTATACAATTTTATCTTTTGAGATATGTGGCCACCAACAGCCAATCAATTACAAGGTGTGACTGTTGTGTTGCAGTGTATTAGGATGACCGCACAAAAAACACCAAAGCTGCATCTATGCCAAGCAATGCATCAGAGAACAAGTCTGTCTTCATCCTGCGATGCAGCAGCAGCTGCAGCAGCAGGGCGCCTGGTGCCGGGTCGCCTCGCCTCATCATCATCTCCAGCAGCAGCAGCGAGGCGTCGCTTGCACTCCATCAGTCTCTCAATGTCGCGCCACATCCGCATCTGAGCCACGCTTGTATCCTGGTTGTCACGCATGTACTTCTGCTTGTCACGCAGAGCCTTGCCGAGGTTGTCCTGCTCCTGAATCCGACGACTGTACTGCTCCCTGTCAGATTATATGTACATCATTATCAACAAATTATATTCACACTACGACTGTATAACTGTGTCGTGGGAAAAGGCAGAAACAAGCCACAAATTTTCTCACTTGCTCACCAGTCGCTATGCAATCATTCCACCAGAAGTGTCGAGTGGAGCAAATAAATGCATCGTTTTGGGTAGGGCTTTTACAAAAATGAGCTCTATTGCAATAACAGACATGCCGTCAAATATCCAGTTGCTGTGCTGTACCAGATCAACATAATGTTGCCATTTTCCGACAAACAGCTAAAAACATCAAACAGAAAAGACAAACTGACAAGTATTCAAATTTTTGTTTTCCCCATAAATTGCCCCAAAATGAGGGACTATTAGCTCCAAAGTTTATTATTTTATGAATAAAACTATCCAAGAAAATAGAGCTACAGTATGAGAACATAGGTGTGTGTGTAGTATTATAATGGCAGTTGATACAACTGCTGCTGCTACTAGTACAACAGACATGCCATCAACTTATCCAATAACAGGTGACTGGTTATTAGCTCAAGGACACTAGTCTGAATTTGGTCAGGCTGTGGTCCACCACAGCCAGGGGCCACAATAACCAAAGTCCGCCATAGCTAAAAACGTGATTTATCCTTATTCCTGACCCTATCCCCAATCCTGGAGCCAATCGGACTAGCTTTCAAATTAGTAAACTGTACTGATAATGACAGATTAACAAAAAGACCGGAAAGACTTCTTCTTGTCCGGAGCACTGGTCGAGACGTAGAGTTTCATCTCAGTGTTGACTCGGTCCATCTGAGCCTCGAGGATGCTGCGCATCATGCTGACGTAATGATAGTGCGATTCCTCGGCCAAGATTTCTTCATTCAGTGCTCTCACCTCCTGGAAACAACAACACTAAACACTGCTTTATGGCAGATTTTCCACAAAGTGTACTAGTGAAAGAATTCTAAAATCAGGCAGACAGACTGACTGACAGACAAACGAGTGTGATTTTATAATCTATAGCAATAGGATGAATAATTCGCAAATAAAATGCTACATCGAGAAACACTTTAAACTCAGATGTAAGTAAAAACCACTAGGATCAATTTTCAAATGCTTTATAAATGTAATAATGCAATAATAAATACTGGTCAACTCAGCCTCCTACCCTCAGTGGGATAAGAAATAAACAGCAGCTTACGAGCTATGAAGTAAATGTTAAGGCCAGGTCAAATCTGGCCAATTTGGGCGGTGATATGTCTGCTAGCTGCAACACTGATCAAACTGTTCATTGGGATGGGCAAAATGAATGGCCTTTATCATATATGGTGTTCATGGAACCATAGCCTGCAGTATCATTAGCTGATGCCAATCAGCTGTCACTTTTGAGATAGCAAAGCACTTCTGGTTATGAGTCTGGATCTCATGCAAGCAGCACTACAGCAAGTGTCCTATACCGGATTTTACATTTGAAAAATAAAACGAAACAATGCTATCGTGAGGAAAACAGAAGACCATTTCTAGCTTGGATCTGCTGCTCTCCAGGCCAGCAGCGACTGAGTCATAAGCTGTCTTCTTGTCCATATGCTGCACGGTCAGCTCCTGCACATAACATCATTACAACAACACTGTACATGATATCTATGCAAGAATCAGAATCAGACAACTGGCATGTTAAATAACCAGAAATATATACACTCGGTGGTGTAGCCAAGTGGAACATGAGTCTGTTTCTCCAACCTACCTGCAGGGAGGGTGACCACATAAGCGGCCACCCAGTGCTGAAGCCAATTCATGAGCCCAGTGCACAATCCCAACAGACCTCAAGGTCGATAAAACCTCTTGGAAGCTTTAGCAGACTTCAAGAGAAGAAACCAATGGATATCACTCAAGGTGTCTAATGAAACAGTATAGTCTCCAAGGACTTCCTTCCGTAGAAGCATGTCCCCAATCACAGATAGATAAATTTTTTTCTGGGAGTTTTGCCTACATACCCCACAGAGCCACAGGGTGACATTTCTGATTATTTTTATGCACTGTTTGGCTTCAGCCAACAGGGAGGGGGGAATAAAAGCTATCAAACCCCCTTGGCTACGGGAAGCAACATAACGGGAAGTAGACAACGAATGAAGTGTCTTGAGACCTGTGCCTGTTGACGCACTGAACGAAGTTCGCGAATGATCGGCTCCAGTGCGGCCTTCTTGTTGGCTATCTTGCTGTTGAACTGCTGCACCATGCTCGACATCTCCTCCAGCGTCTGGCCCTTCATGTGGTCAAAGTTACTCTTTATCGTTGACATGTTCTCAATGTCATCCTGGATGTGCCGATAACCCGAAACTCCGTGACGAGTCTCTTCGGCCGTCTATTCACAACAACGACTACCACTGCTATTACTACACACCATGACGACTTTCCACGGCCACGTATCAATAACAAAAACAACTACAACAACAACTACAAATACAACCACCACCACAATACAACTACGACACTGCTACAATGACAACTACTGCTGCTGCTACTCATGGTGGTAGTAATAGCAGCACCAGTAGTAGTAGTTGTAGTAGTGATGGTAACATGTTAAGTAAGTAAGTAAGTAAATGATTTATAAAGCACCAGTTTGATACCAGTTTGCAGCTGAGAGTGACATGTCTTTAACTAAGAACTTCGTCAGTGTAGGCAATAAGAAGTAGTAGTAGACTGTTAGGTAGTAGTAGTAGTAACAGTAACATCATAATACCAGTTTGCGGTCGAGAGCCTGGTGTCTCTGGGTGAGAACATTGTTGACACAGGCAGTGAGTAATAGGGAGTAGTAGTAGTAGACTGTTAGACTAATAGTACTGTTAGTTGCAGCAGCAGCGTGAGTGAGTGAGCAAGTATGTAAAGCTTAACATCCTATCCGACACAGTATGAGTCATTTCAGGGATGGCCGTTACAAGCAATGCACATACATACACATAATAATAAAACAGTAAGTTTAACATTTACAGAAAACCCGAATATAAAGCACAAAACACAGAAACGACCTAAACCTAAAATTGTAAGAACTGCCGATTATAACTGTGCATATGCAAGAATAATGGCAGTTCTAATAATCTTCCCTGTTATTTTCCAGACAGTTATAGCAGCAGCAGCAGCAGCAACAGTAAAAGTAATAGTAGTAGTAGCAGCAGAATGTTGATACCAGTTTGCAGACAACAGCTTGGTGTCTCTGAGTCAAAACTTTGTCAGTGTGAGCAATAAGCAAGA